>OCHK01000084.1_pt1 | contig 129004 bp, 141 predicted proteins | sample 1538551 | NCBI WGS metagenome assembly OCHK01 (sample SAMN04571707, study PRJEB22368) | human gut metagenome | biome: human gut; material: stool | host: Homo sapiens | place: Luxembourg | collected 2012-08-31
TCGTGGTTCTGTTATGAACCCTAATGACCATCCACACGGTGGTGGTGAAGGTAAGGCTCCGGTTGGTCGTTCAGGACCTATGACACCTTGGGGCAAGCCGGCACTCGGTCTTAAGACAAGAAAGAAGAACAAAACTTCTAACAAGCTTATTGTAAGAAGAAGAGACGGTAAGAGCATCAAATAAAGGAGGTCAAATTTATGGCACGTTCATTAAAAAAAGGACCATTTGCAGATGAAAGCCTTCTTAAGAAGGTTGACGCTATGAACGCAGCAGGCGACAAGTCAGTTATTAAGACATGGTCACGCCGTTCTACAATCTATCCTCAGATGGTTGGACATACAATAGCAGTTCACGATGGCAGAAAACACGTTCCTGTTTATGTAACAGAAGATATGGTTGGACATAAGCTCGGAGAGTTCGTTGCTACAAGAACATTCAGAGGACATGGAAAAGACGAGAAAAAATCAAAATCTCGTTAATTGACAGGATTTCGTAAAGGAGGTTAAAATCCATGGCAAAAGGACATAGATCCCAGATTAAAAGAGAGAGAAATGCCAATAAGGACACAAGACCATCAGCTAAGTTGTCTTATGCAAGAGTTTCTGTCCAGAAGGCATGCTTTGTTTTAGACGCAATCCGTGGAAAAGATGTTGCAACAGCTCTTGCGATTGTAACATATAATCCTAGATATGCTTCTACATTGATAGAGAAACTTTTAAAATCAGCTGTCGCTAATGCCGAGAATAATAACGGCATGAAGGCAGAGAATCTTTTCGTTGAAGAGTGCTACGCAAACAAGGGACCTACAATGAAGAGAGTTAGACCGAGAGCACAGGGCAGAGCTTACAGAATCGAGAAGAGAATGAGCCACATCACAATCGTGCTTAATGAAAGATAGAAAGGAGAACACACATGGGACAGAAAGTTAATCCTCATGGCTTGAGAGTCGGTGTTATTAAAGACTGGGACTCAAAGTGGTATGCTGATGCTGATTTCAGTGATAACCTTGTTGAAGATTACAACATCAGAAAATTCATCAAGAAGAGACTTTACAGCGCAGGCATTTCAAAGATTGAGATAGAGAGAGCATCTGACAGAGTTAAGATTTACATCTACACTGCTAAACCGGGTGTGGTAATCGGTAAAGGCGGAGCTGATATCGAGAAACTTAAAGCTGATGTTCAGAAGCTTACAGACAAGAAGTTATCAATAGATATTAAAGAAGTAAAGAGACCGGACAACGACGCACAGCTCGTTGCCGAGAACATTGCACTTCAGCTTGAAAACCGTGTATCTTTCAGAAGAGCTATGAAATCGGTTATGACAAGAACAATGAAGTCAGGCGCTAAGGGTATTAAGACATCAGTATCCGGACGTCTTGGCGGAGCAGATATGGCTCGTACAGAATTTTACAGCGAAGGAACAATTCCTCTTCAGACATTACGTGCTGACATTGATTATGGATTTGCTGAGGCAGATACAACATATGGTAAAGTCGGCGTTAAGGTATGGATCTACAAGGGCGAGGTTCTTCCGGTTAAATCATCTAAGGAAGGGAGCGAACAGTAATGTTATTACCTAAGAGAGTTAAACATCGTAAGCAGTTTCGTGGTTCAATGGCTGGTAAAGCTACAAGAGGCAATAAGGTAGTATATGGTGATTTTGGTATTGTCGCTCTTGAACCAAAGTGGGTAACTTCAAGACAGATTGAGGCAGCCCGTATCGCAATGACACGTTACATTAAGCGTGGTGGTAAAGTATGGATTAAATTATTCCCTGACAAGCCTTATACTCATAAGCCGTTAGGTGTCAGAATGGGTAAAGGAAAAGGTGCAGTAGAATATTGGGTAGCAGTTGTTAAACCGGGACGTGTAATGTTCGAAATCGGCGGAGTTTCAGAAGACCTCGCAAGAGAAGCTTTACGTCTCGCTATGCACAAACTTCCTCTTAAGTGTAAGGTAGTTTCTCGTGCGGAATTAGAAGGCGGTGATAACAGTGAAAATTAATAAGTATGTAGAAGAATTAAATGCAAAGACATCTGCAGAATTAAACAAAGAATTAGTAGCTGCTAAAAAGGAATTATTCAATTTAAGATTCCAGAACGCAACAAATCAGCTGGATAACACAAGCAGAATCAAAGAAGTTAGAAAGAACATTGCAAGAATCCAGACTGTTATGGCTTCAAAGGCTGCTTTATAATCCGAGGAAGGAGGAATTTGTTGTGGAAGAAAGAAATTTAAGAAAAACACGTACCGGCAAGGTCGTAAGCAATAAGATGGATAAGACAATCGTAGTTGCAGTTGAGGACCATGTAAAGCATCCTCTTTATAACAAGATTGTTAAGAGAACTTACAAATTACAGGCACATGATGAGAACAATGAATGCCAGGTTGGTGACATCGTAAAGGTTATGGAAACAAGACCTTTATCCAAGACCAAGAGATGGAGATTTGTTGAACTTATCAGCAGAGCTGAGTAATTATCGAATAATTTTGAAGGAGGATTACCTGCATGATTCAGCAAGAGACAAGACTTAGAGTCGCTGATAACACAGGTGCAAAAGAGCTTCTTTGCATCAGAGTTATGGGTGGATCTACAAGAAGATATGCTAACATCGGTGATGTTATAGTCGCTTCAGTTAAAGATGCAACACCAGGTGGCGTTGTTAAAAAAGGCGATGTAGTTAAAGCCGTAGTAGTTCGTACAGTCAAAGGTGCTCGTCGTAAAGACGGATCATATATTAAATTTGATGATAACGCTGCCGTAATTATCAAGGAAGACAAGAACCCTAAGGGAACACGTATTTTCGGACCGGTAGCAAGAGAGTTAAGAGATAAACAGTTTATGAAAATTGTTTCATTAGCTCCGGAAGTATTATAGGAGGTGCGACTGTGTCAACATTAAAGATTAAAAAAGGCGACCTTGTCAGAGTAATCGCGGGCAAGGATAAAGACAGAGAAGGCAAAGTAACATCTGTTGATGCTAAGAACCATAAGGTTGTTGTTGAAGGCATTAACATGGTTACAAAGCACACCAAACCAAGTGCACAGAACCAGAATGGTGGAATTGTTCATCAGGAAGCTCCGATTGATATTTCCAACGTTATGTATGTACACAAGGGAAAAACAACAAGAGTAGGCTTCAAGATTGACGGCGACAAGAAGGTTCGTGTTGCCAAGTCAACCGGAGAAGTTATCGATTAATTTAGGAAAGGAGGTCTGTAACGGTGAGCAGGCTCAAAGACTTATATAAGAGTGAAATCGTTGATGCAATGGTAAAGAAGTTCGGTTATAAGAACATTATGGAAGTACCAAAGCTCGACAAAATCGTTATAAACATGGGTGTTGGAGAAGCTAAAGATAATTCTAAGATTCTTGAAGTTGCTGTAAAGGAACTTGAGACAATAGCCGGACAGAAGGTTGTTACAACCAAGGCTAAGAATTCAGTAGCTAACTTCAAAATCAGAGAGGGAATGCCAATCGGATGTAAGACTACACTCCGTGGCGACAAGATGTACGAGTTCCTTGACAGACTTGTAAATCTCGCATTACCTCGAGTTCGTGACTTCAGAGGCGTAAGCGCTGATTCTTTTGACGGAAGAGGTAACTATGCACTCGGAATCAAAGAACAGATCATCTTCCCTGAAATCGAGTATGACAAGATTGACAAGGTAAGAGGTATGGATGTTATTATTGTAACAACTGCCAAGACTGATGAAGAAGCACGTGAATTATTGAGATTATTCAATATGCCATTCAAAAAATAAATTAGGAGGGAAATTCAATGGCTAAGACCTCGATGAAAGTTAAACAGCAGCGTAAGCAGAAGTTCTCAACAAGAGAATACACACGTTGCAAGATTTGTGGACGTCCACACGCTTATTTAAGAAAATATGGAATTTGCAGAATTTGCTTCCGTGAGTTAGCATATAAAGGACAGATTCCGGGCGTTAAGAAGGCAAGCTGGTAAGATATCAGCTATGATAAACGGCGCACACCGTGCGCGACAGATTGAAATTTAGGAGGATAATCAGATGACAGATCCAATCGCAGATATGCTTACCAGAATCCGTAATGCAAACACATCTAAACATGATACAGTTGATGTTCCTGCTTCAAAGATGAAGGTTTCAATAGCTGATATTCTTTTTAAGGAAGGATATATTCAGAAGTATGAGCTCGTTGATGACGGCAGCTTCAAGACTATCCGCATTACATTAAAGTATGGCAAGGATAAAAATGAAAAGATCATTACAGGTCTCAAGAGAATCTCAAAACCAGGTCTTCGTGTATACGCAGGCAAGGATGAGTTACCTAGAGTTCTCGGCGGACTTGGTATCGCAATCATTTCAACAAATCAGGGCGTAGTTACTGACAAGGAAGCAAGAAAGCTTAATGTCGGCGGCGAAGTTCTTGCATACATCTGGTAATTAAATTACCGGGTGTGTGACAACCCTGCGGGGTACATACCCTGCAAGAACGAAACTATTAACAGACGATAACAATCGTCATACCCAATAAGGAGGTACGCGGCATGTCACGTATAGGAAGAATGCCTATCGCTTTACCGGCAGGAGTTACTGTCGATATTGCAGAAAATAACAAAGTGACTGTAAAAGGACCAAAGGGAACTCTTGAAAGAGTATTACCTGCGGAAATGGAGATAAAACTCGACGGAACAACAGTTACTGTATCAAGACCTAACGATCTCAAGAAGATGAAATCATTACACGGTCTTACAAGAACACTTATTCACAATATGGTAGTTGGTGTTACCGAAGGATATGAGAAGAAACTCGAAGTTAACGGTGTAGGTTACAGAGCACAGAAGAACGGTAAGACACTTGTTCTTTCACTCGGATATTCACATCCGGTTGAGATGACCGATCCTGAAGGAATCGAAGTAGCAGTTGACGGACAGAACCTTATCATCGTTAAAGGTATTGACAAAGAAAAAGTTGGCCAGTATGCAGCTGAAATCAGAAGCAAGAGAGAGCCTGAACCATACAAGGGTAAAGGTATCAAGTATGTTGATGAAGTTATCAGACGTAAAGTTGGTAAGACTGGTAAGAAATAATTAAAGGAGTGAACAAAAATGGTTAGTAAAGACAACAGATCTGTAGTTCGTCAGAACAAACACAGAAAAATACGTAATCGTTTCAGCGGAACAGCTGAGAGACCAAGACTTGCGGTATTCAGAAGTAATAATCATATGTACGCTCAGATTATTGATGATACAGTTGGAAAGACTCTCGTAGCAGCTTCTACACTTGAAAAAGACGTTAAGGCTGAACTTGAGAAGACAAATGACGTAGCAGCAGCTGCTTACTTAGGAACAGTAATTGCTAAGAAAGCACTTGAGAACGGAATTAAAACTGTAGTCTTCGATAGAGGCGGTTTCATATATCAGGGCAAAGTAAAAGCATTAGCAGAGGCAGCAAGAGAAGCTGGCCTTGAATTCTAGCAGGAAGGAGAAACAGATGAAACATACAATTATTGATGCTCATGACTTAGAGTTAAACGATAAAGTAGTATCAATCAAGCGTGTTACAAAGGTTGTTAAAGGTGGTCGTCATTTCAGATTTGCTGCTTTAGTAGTAGTTGGAGACGGAAACGGACACGTTGGCGCCGGAATTGGTAAAGCAATGGAAATTCCTGAAGCTATCCGCAAGGGAAAAGAAGATGCTATGAAGAGACTTGTTTCTGTTCCTGTAGATGAGAACGGAAGTATTCCGCACGATATGATTGGTAAATTTGGCAGCTCTTCAGTTCTTTTGAAGAAGGCTCCGGAAGGTACCGGTGTTATCGCCGGCGGTCCTGCTCGTAGCGTAATCGAGATGGCCGGCATTACAAACATCCGTACAAAATCATTAGGCTCAAACAACAAGCAGAACGTAGTTCTCGCTACAATCGAAGGCTTATCACAGCTTAAGACACCTGAAGAGGTAGCCAAGCTCCGTGGCAAGACCGTAGAAGAGCTCTACAAATAAGGAGGTAGCGAAGAATGGCAGAGAAGTTAAAAGTAACATTAGTTAAATCAACAATCGGTGCTATACCAAAGCAGGTTAAAACTGTTGAAGCACTCGGACTTAACAAACTTAACAAAACTGTTGAATTACCTGACAATGACGCAGTAAGAGGCATGATTTTCAAGGTTAGACATTTAGTTAAGGTAGAAGAAATATAATTTTTCGGATAAGGAGGTGTAAAAATGGATTTATCAAATTTACAGCCTGCAGCAGGTTCTAAGCAAAGCGATAATTTCAGAAGAGGCCGTGGACACGGTTCAGGAAATGGTAAGACTGCCGGTAAGGGCCATAAGGGTCAGAAAGCTCGTTCAGGAGCACCAAGACCGGGCTTTGAAGGTGGACAGATGCCATTATATAGAAGATTACCTAAGAGAGGATTCACTAACAGAAATTCTCTTACAATCGTAGGAATCAATTTATCAGCACTTGAAGGCTTTGAAGATGGTGCAGTAGTTACAGTTGATTCACTCATCGAATCAGGTATCGTAAGAAATCCTAAGGATGGAGTAAAGATTCTTGGAAACGGAGAATTAACTAAGAAGCTCACTGTTAAGGCTAACGCTTTCAGCGCATCAGCTAAGGAGAAGATTGAAGCTCTTGGTGGAACCTGCGAGGTGATTTAATGTTTAAAACATTAGCAAATGCATTCAGAATTAAAGAAATTAGAAATAAAATACTGTTTACTCTTGCAATGTTAGTTGTTATCAGGATAGGAAGTATTCTTCCTATCCCGGGAGTAAACACAGATTATTTTACTAATTTGTTTAATACAACAGCAACTGGAGATCAGTTCAGTTTCGTCAATGCACTTACAGGTGGTTCACTGCTTAAGATGTCAGTATTTGCATTAAGCATTACACCATACATCACATCTTCAATCATAATGCAGCTCCTCACAATAGCAATTCCGAAGCTTGAGGAGTTACAGAAAGACGGAGAAGACGGAAGGAAGAAAATCGCAACGATCACGCGTTATGTAACAATAGCGCTTTCGCTGATTGAGGGTATAGCAATGGTCATCGGCTTCGGCAGACAGGGCCTTATCAGTAATTACTCATCAATGACTACATTCCATAAGATTTTCTCAGGTGTCATGATGGTATCCATCCTGACAGCCGGTTCGGCTCTTCTTATGTGGATTGGTGAAACAATCACCGAAAAGGGTGTTGGTAACGGTATTTCAATAGTACTTGTAATAAATATTATTTCAAGCATGCCGGAAGATTTCGCAACTCTGTTTGAGACATTCATAAAAGGTAAATCTGTTTTAAACGGAACGATTGCAGCCGTAGTTATTCTTGCGGTAACAGTCGGTATTGTATTCCTCACCGTAATACTTTGTGCGGGCGAGAGAAGAATACCGGTTCAGTATTCCAAGAAAATACAAGGCCGCAAAACCTTTGGCGGACAGTCATCACATATTCCGCTTAAAGTTAACACAGCAGGCGTTATTCCGGTTATTTTCGCACAGACACTTATGTCATTCCCGCTTATGATAGCAGCTTTCTTTACTGTGGATTACAGTACTGTAGGTGGTAAGATTTTACTTTCGCTTTCATCGGGTAACTGGTTTAACAGAAACAACATGATATATACCCTTGGTGTGATTCTGTACATTGTGTTGAATATTTTCTTCGCATATTTCTATACATCAATCACATTCAACCCTCTTGAGATTGCCAATAACATGAAGAAGAGCGGTGGATTTATTCCGGGTATCAGACCTGGTAAGCCTACGTCGGATTACCTTACATCTGTACTTAACAAGATTATTTTTATCGGTGTAATCGGACTTATCGTAGTTGCACTTATACCGATTGTATTCTCAGGACTGTTTAACGCAAATGTTTCATTTGGCGGTACATCAATCATCATTGTTGTCGGAGTTGTTATTGAGACACTCAGGCAGATTGAGTCACAGATGGTTGTAAGAGATTACAAGGGATTCCTTAACACCTGATTATAAGTGAAAGGGCGGTAATAATTATGAAGATCATAATGCTTGGAGCTCCTGGAGCAGGAAAAGGTACTCAGGCAGAGAAAATCTGTGCAAAGTATAACATTCCTCATATCTCAACCGGAGATATTTTCAGGGCAAATATCAAAAATAATACAGAACTCGGTCAGAAAGCAAAGTCATACATGGATCAGGGACTTCTTGTTCCGGATGAACTTGTGGTTGACCTTGTAGTTGACAGAGTTAAAGCTGACGACTGCAGGAACGGATACGTTCTCGATGGTTTCCCAAGAACCATTCCGCAGGCAGAAGCACTTGATAAAGCACTTGCAGCTAACGGAGAGAAAGTTGATTATGCAATCAACGTAGAAGTTCCGGATGAGAATATCATCAATCGTATGTCAGGAAGAAGAGCATGTCTTTCATGCGGTGCAACATATCATATTGTTCACATTCCTACCAAGGTTGAGGGTGTCTGCGATAAGTGCGGAGCTGAGCTCGTTCTCAGAGACGATGATAAGCCTGAAACGGTTAAGAAGCGTCTTGATGTATATCATGAACAGACTCAGCCGTTAATTGATTACTATACAGATAAGGGCGTTCTTAATGAAGTGGACGGCACTAAGGATATGGATGAAGTATTCAGTGCGATCGTTGATATTTTAGGAGCGTAATTATGTCGGTAACGATTAAATCTCCAAGAGAAAAAGAACTTATGCGCGAGGCCGGTAAAATCCTCGCGCAGGTTCATAACGAACTTGGTAAAATAATCAAGCCGGGAATATCCACTTATGAGATAGACAAGGAAGGCGAAAGGCTGATACGCAGTTTTGGCTGTGAGCCTTCTTTCCTTAACTATCAGGGATATCCTGCTTCAATATGTGTATCAGTAAATGAGGAAGTCGTTCACGGAATTCCTTCCAGAACAAGGATTATCAAGGACGGCGATATCGTCAGTCTTGATGCCGGAGTGATCTGGAAAGGTTATCATTCGGATGCGGCAAGAACCCATGCGGTAGGTAATATTGATGATGCTGCAAAGCGTCTCATCAAAGTTACCGAGCAGAGTTTCTTTGAAGGCATTAAATATGCCAAAGCCGGTAATTATTTACATGAGATTTCCGCTGCAATCGGCAGTTACGCAGAATCGTTTGGATACGGAGTTGTCAAAGACCTGACCGGACACGGAATAGGAACACATCTCCACGAGGATCCGAATGTTCCTAATTACAAACAGCGTAATAAAGGCATTAAGCTTGAAGCCGGTATGACATTGGCAATCGAACCGATGATTAACGCCGGAACGTGGAAAGTAAGCTGGTTAGATGACGGCTGGACGGTTGTCACAAGAGACGGCAGGCTTTCGGCACATTATGAAAACACTGTTCTCATTACTGAAGATGGATGTGAAATCCTTTCATTGATCTGAGGTAAATATGACGGAAATAATTAAAGGCACTTTCTGTGAATCTGTTGCAGGACATGATGCGGGAAGCATATATGTGATAATCGGTAAGTCCGATGCATTGTATGTATGCGACGGGAAGTTGAAGACAATTGAGTCACCCAAACGTAAGAACCGCAGGCATGTGAGAATCCTGAATTACCGGGATGAAATGCTTCAGAACAAAATAGAGCAGAACAGAGTTAACAACGAGGATATTAAATATTCAATCAAAAATTATCTGATTCACATTAGAAATGTTGATTAGCAGGAGGTAAGTGAATGTCAAAGTCAGATGTTATCGAAATTGAAGGAACAGTAATTGAGAAACTCCCAAATGCAATGTTCCAGGTAGAGCTTGAAAACGGACATAAAGTCCTCGCTCACATAAGCGGAAAGCTCAGAATGAATTACATCAGAATAATTCCCGGAGATAAAGTAACACTTGAGTTATCACCGTATGATCTTTCAAAAGGAAGAATCATTTGGAGAGACAAATAAAATTTTTAAATTTTGCTTGTATTATATAACCCGGTGTGATACAATATCACTCGGACGTTTTTTCAACTTTATTATAAGTTGCTTTTTCGTGGAAAGGAGGATTTACCATGAAGGTTAGATCATCAGTTAAACCAATTTGTGAAAAATGCAAAGTCATTAAGAGAAAAGGAAATATCATGATTATCTGCGAAAATCCTAAGCACAAACAGCGTCAGGGTTAATCAGAATATTTTGATATCTATGCCCGGGGATGACTATATCCGTAGGCATATTTTGCGCGAAATACCTGTTTATCGGGTGATTTTGCGATGCAGATTGCGGCTGCAGTGGCGAACCACGCGGGTGAGTTGTCAGCCACTTTAAATAAATAGCTTTTAACAAAATAAGACAAATGGAGGTGTAATGCGCACATGGCTCGTATCGCTGGTGTAGATTTACCAAGAGAAAAACGTGTTGAAATCGGCCTTACCTATATATATGGAATCGGCAGAATCAGCTCAAATCGTATTCTTGCAGAAGCAAAAGTAAATCCGGACACTCGTGTTAAGGATCTTACTGATGAAGAAGTAGGCAGAATTAAAGATGTAATTGACGCTAGTCAGTTAGTAGAAGGTGATCTCAGAAGAGAGACCGCACTTAACATTAAGAGATTACAGGAAATCGGATGCTACAGAGGCATTCGTCACAGAAAAGGTCTTCCTGTAAGAGGACAGAAGACAAAGACAAACGCTAGAACTCGTAAGGGTCCTAAGAAAACAATCGCAAACAAGAAAAAATAATACCCGATGAATAAACGGGAACCCATAAGGGAGGTTAGTTTAGAAAATGGCTAAAGTTACAAAAAAAGTGACAAAGAAGCGTGTTAAGAAAAACGTTGAACGCGGACAGGCACATATCCAGTCATCATTCAATAATACAATCGTTACCATTACTGATACTGAAGGTAATGCATTGTCATGGTCAAGTGCCGGTGCCCTGGGATTTAGAGGTTCAAAGAAATCTACTCCTTATGCAGCTCAGATGGCAGCAGAAACTGCAACAAAGGCAGCTCTGGTACACGGTTTAAAGACTGTTGACGTTATGGTCAAAGGACCGGGATCAGGCCGCGAAGCAGCAATCAGAGCGCTTCAGGCATGTGGTCTTGAGGTTACCAGCATTAAGGATGTTACTCCGGTACCACACAACGGATGTCGTCCACCAAAACGTAGAAGAGTCTAATAGGAGGTGCTAAAAGAATGGCAGTTAATAGAGTTCCTGTTCTTAAGAGATGCAGATCACTTGGACTTGATCCAGTTTATTTAGGAATAGATAAGAAATCAAAAAGAAGATTAGAGAGAGCCGGCAAGAAGATAAGTGAATACGGACTTCAGCTTCGTGAGAAGCAGAAAGCTAAATTCATCTACGGCGTTCTCGAGAAACCATTTAGAAACTATTTTGTAAAAGCAGACAGAATGAGCGGCATGACAGGTGAGAACCTTATGTCAATGCTCGAGCTCAGACTTGATAATGTTATCTTCAGATTAGGTTTAGCAAGAACAAGAAAAGAAGCTAGACAGATCGTAGATCATAAGCATGTGCTTGTAAACGGAAAGCAGGTTAACATTCCGTCATACCTCGTAAGTGCCGGTGACACTATCGAGATCAAAGAGAAAGCTAAATCTTCACAGAGATATAAAGATATCCTTGAAGTAACAGGCGGAAGACTCGTACCGGAGTGGCTTGAAGCTGATCAGGAGAACCTTAAGGGAACAGTTAAGTCAGTTCCTACAAGAGAAATGATCGATGTACCGGTTGACGAGATGCTTATAGTCGAGTTATATTCTAAGTAATATATGACACCCTCAACAACATCAAACCCAAGAAGGAGGGGCTTTTAGTGTTCGAATTTGAGAAACCGAAAATCGAAATCGAAGAGATTTCTGAAGACAAAAGATATGGAAGATTTGTTGTAGAGCCGCTTGAGAGAGGCTATGGTACAACACTTGGTAATTCCCTCAGAAGAATTATGCTTTCATCACTTCCGGGCTCGGCAGTTAGCCAGGTTAAAATCGAAGGCGTTCTTCATGAGTTCAGTCCGATTCCGGGAGTAAAGGAAGATGTCAGTGACATCATTATGAATATTAAGAATCTCGCTATTAAGAACAACAGCGAATCCGGAGAGCCTAAGATTGCTTATATCGAGTGCGACGGAAGAGAAGGTGTTGTTACAGCAGCGGATATTCATGCAGATTCAGATATCGAGATTTTAAATCCGGATTTGGTTATAGCTACACTTAACGGTGGTGCTGACTGTAAGTTATTCATGGAACTTACAATCACTAACGGAAGGGGTTATGTAAGTTCTGACAAGAACAAGCATGAAGATACTCCTATCGGAGTACTTTCAATTGACTCAATCTATACACCGGTTGAACGTGTTAATCTTTCAGTACAGAACACCCGTGTTGGACAGATGACCGATTATGATAAACTTACACTTGAAGTTTATACTAACGGTACATTAGCACCGGACGATGCAGTAAGCCTTGCTGCAAAAGTACTCAGTGAACACCTTAATCTGTTCATTGACCTTTCAGAGAGCGCTAAGGCTGTTGATATTATGGTAGAGAAGGAAGACAACGAGAAGGAGAAAGTTCTTGAGATGAATATCGATGAACTTGAACTTTCAGTTCGTTCATACAACTGCCTTAAGAGAGCCGGCATCAACACTGTTGAAGAGTTATGTAACAAGACATCAGAAGATATGATGAAGGTAAGAAACCTTGGACGCAAGTCTTTGGAAGAAGTTCTTGCCAAATTAAAGGAGCTTGGATTACAGCTTAGTTCAGGCGATGACTAAATAGTAAAGGAGAAAGCAGCAAATGGCAGGTTATAGAAAGCTTGGAAGAACCGCAGATCAGAGAAAAGCTTTAATTAGAAACCAGGTAACAGCATTGCTTTACAATGGCAAGATTGTTACTACCGAAGCGAAAGCTAAGGAAATCCGCAAGGTTGCTGATGGATTAATTGCATTGGCAGTTAAGGAAAAAGATAACTTTGAAACTGTTACGGTTACCGCAAAAGTAGCTCGTAAAGATAAAGATGGCAAGAGAGTCAAAGAAGATGTTAACGGAAAGAAGAAAACAGTATACGATAACGTTGAAAAGACAATCAAGAAGGATGCTCCTTCAAGAGTTCATGCCAGAAGACAGATGCTCAAGGTTCTCTACTCTGTAACAGAGGTTCCGGCTGAAGCAGCAGGTAAGAAGAGAAATACTAAGGAAGTAAGCGTTGCCGATAAGTTATTCGACGAAATCGCTCCTAAGTATGCAGACCGTAAGGGCGGTTACACAAGAATCGTCAAGATCGGACAGCGTAAGGGCGATGCAGCAATGCAGGTACTTCTTGAGTTGGTTTAATACTGACATTGAATAAACAAATATTAGGACGAATGCTGTATGGCATTCGTCCGTTTTGTAAATAGCAGGAAAGGGCAGTCAGAATGGGAATAGTCAGAACCAAAGACCTTGTCTATGAATACATCAAAAGGGACGAGGACGGCAATGTTGAGGCAGTCAACAAAGCAGTGGACAATGTTAATATTGATATAGAGCCGGGTCAGTTTATAGCTATTCTCGGCCATAACGGTTCAGGTAAATCCACTCTTGCAAAGCATATCAATGCACTTTTGCTCCCGACAGAGGGCGCGGTGTATGTTGAAGATATGTCAACACAGGATGAGGATAAACTCTGGGACATCAGACAGAATGCCGGAATGATTTTCCAGAATCCGGACAACCAGATTATAGGAACCGTGGTACAGGAGGATGTCGGTTTCGGACCGGAGAATCTCGGAGTACCTACCGACGAAATCTGGCAGCGTGTCGGTGATGCACTTGAGGCAGTCGGAATGACTGCATACCGTGAATATTCACCCAATAAACTTTCAGGCGGACAGAAGCAGCGCGTCGCAATAGCGGGTGTTGTTGCAATGAAACCGAAATGCATTATTATGGACGAACCGACGGCGATGCTTGACCCGAACGGACGCCGCGAAGTCATTAATACGGTTATGGAACTTAACCGCAAAGAAAAAGTTACGATCATCCTTATAACACATTATATGGATGAGGCAGCCAAGGCTGACAAGATTTTTGTCATGGATAAGGGCAAGGTTGTCATGGAAGGAACACCGCGTGAGATTTTTTCACAGGTGGAAAAAATGCAGGCGATACGTCTTGATGTGCCGCAGGCAACAGAACTAGCATATATGTTGAACAAATCAGGAATTCCTGTACCGCAGGATGTTCTCACACCTGAAGAACTGGTGGATGAATTATGTCGATTATATTAGATAAAGTTAATTATATATACGGTGAAGGCTCCGGCTTCGTCAAACATGCCCTTAAGGACGTAAGCCTTGCAGTCGATAAAAATGAATTTATAGGCCTTATAGGACACACCGGTTCCGGTAAATCAACGCTCACTCAGATTTTTAACGGTCTGCTGCGCGCGACCTCCGGTGATGTCTATTTTAACGGCGATAATATATATGATAAAGACTATGATATGAAAAAACTCAGAAGCAAGGTCGGCCTTGTTTTTCAGTATCCGGAACACCAGCTTTTTGAGACAACGGTTTTCAAGGATGTATGTTTCGGACCGAAGAATCTCGGACTCGATAAGAGAGAATGTGAACTGCGTGCATTTGAGGCACTTGAGCTTGTCGGAATGGACAAGGAGCTTTTCTATAATTCGCCTTTTGAATTGTCGGGCGGTCAGAAAAGAAGAGCGGCAATTGCGGGCGTTATCGCAATGAAGCCGGAGGTGCTGATACTTGATGAGCCTACGGCCGGACTCGACCCACAGGGGCGTGACGAGATACTTGATATGGTAAAAGCGATGCACGAGCAGACGCAGATGACAGTCATCCTTGTGTCACACAGCATGGAGGATGTGGCCAAATACGTCGGACGTATTCTTGTTATGAATGACGGACGTCTGATGTATGATGACGTTCCGCGTGAGGTTTTTGCACACTACAGAGAACTTGAGAAGATAGGGCTTGCGGCACCGCAGGTAACATATATAATGCATGCACTCAAAGAACGAGGCATGGATGTTGATACAGATGCGATTACGATAGAAGAAGGCTTTAAAAGTATTTGCAAAGCTTTTGGCAGATAACGAAAGGAACGGCAGATGTTAAAAGATATAACAATCGGACAATATTATCCGACAGGCTCGGCTATACACAAGCTCGACCCGCGCGTTAAATTATTCGGTACAATACTTTATATTGTTACGCTTTTTATCGCCAGGAATCCGGTCGTATACATCCTGGCGGCGGCATTTCTTTTTACCTGTATCGGAATTGCGAAGGTCCCGCTCAAATATATCCTGCGCGGTCTTAAGACGATAATGATAATTCTGGCATTCAGCCTGATTTTTAATATATTTTTTACCGAGGGCCGCGTCCTCGTGCAATTCTGGAAAATCAAGATAACCTACGAGGGCATCATTCAGGCGATTTATATGGGAATAAGACTGATTCTTCTGATAATCGGTTCTTCCCTCATGACACTCACAACCACGCCGAACGACCTGACCGACGGTATGGAAAAAGGTCTTCGTTTCCTCACGGTGATTAAGATACCTGTGCATGAGATTGCAATGATGATGTCGATTGCCCTGCGTTTCATACCAATCCTCATGGAGGAAACGGACAAAATAATGAAGGCTCAGACAGCCAGGGGCGCAAGTTTTGACGAGGGTAACTTCTTCAAGCGTATCAAGGCGCTGATACCGATACTTGTTCCGCTTTTTATATCGGCGATAAGGCGCGCCTACGACCTTGCGACAGCTATGGAGGCGAGATGTTACCGCGGCGGCAAGGGACGTACCAAGATGAAACCTCTCAAATACAGCAAAAAAGACGGGCTTGCGTATATAATTCTTTTTGCTTATCTGGGTCTGATAATTGCGGCGCGAATCCTCTGGAACAAATTCGTGCAGGTGGGATGATATGAGAATATTGATAAGAGTGTCATATGACGGAACGGCGTATTCCGGCTGGCAGATACAGCCAAACGCCACGACAGTCGAGGGAACACTGCGACAGGCGGTCTGCTCTCTCTTTGGTGCCGATATTGAACTTATAGGCGCAAGCAGGACCGATGCCGGAGTGCATGCGCTTGGCAATGTGGCTGCTTTTGATGTCGACACAAGGATTCCTGCCCCGAAGATTTCTTATGCGCTGAATGTGCGTCTGCCAGACGATATAAGAGTGTGGCAGTCAATTCAGGTGGAGGATGGCTGGCATCCGCGGCACAACGACTGTGTCAAGACATATGAATACAGTATATATAATGATATCTTTGAAAACCCCAAAAAACGTCTGTATTCCCATTTCTACTATGGAAATCTCGACGTCAATATGATGCGTGAGGCGGCGGCTTATTTTATCGGAGAGCATGATTTCACCGCGTTCTGCTCTGCCGGCAGCCAGGTGGCCGACAAGGTGCGCACAATTTACTCGCTTGACGTGATACAGGATGGCCGTGAAATCGTCCTGCGTGTCAAAGGAAACGGTTTCCTCTATAATATGGTACGAATTATCGCTGGCACGCTGATAAAGGCCGGAACGGGCGATATAAGGCCTCAGGACATACCCGGTATAATAGAATCACGGGACAGACAGCTTGCCGGACCTACGGCGCCCGCGCGCGGTCTCACGCTTGTGGAGATAGACTACGGAAATTCGCTTCCGGCCTTATAAATTCTGTAAAAAACATATTGACACACTCAAATCGCTATTATATAATATTTAACTGTGGCGACATTAGGAATAAAATGTTTTACCAATGCCCCGGAAGAACATTTTGAATATATAAGCTAACAATTTTGTTTTGAAAATTCAAGGAGGTAAACCAATGAAAACATTTATGGCAAGTCCATCAACAATTGAAAGAAAATGGTATGTAGTTGATGCTACAGGATATACATTAGGACGTCTTGCTTCAGAGGTAGCTAAGGTTTTAAGAGGAAAGAATAAGCCTACCTACACACCGAGCATGGACACAGGAGACTACGTAATCGTAGTTAACGCTGAGAAGATTACCGTAACAGGCAAGAAGCTTGATGACAAGGTATATTACAATCACTCAGGCTGGGTAGGAGGTCTCAAGGAGACTACACTCAGAGAGATGCTTGCAAAGCATCCTGAAAGAGTTATCGAGCACGCAGTTAAGGGAATGCTTCCAAAGGGACCTTTAGGAAGAGAAATGTACACAAAGCTCCACGTATATGTTGGACCGGATCACAAGCACGTAGCTCAGAAGCCGGAAGCTTTGACATTTTAATTAGAAGGAGGAAATTACAATGGCAGCAAAGAAATCAGCAAGCGCAAAGTTCTACGGAACCGGAAGAAGAAAAAGCAGTATTGCAAGAGTATATATCGTTCCTGGTACAGGTAACATTACAATCAATAAGAGAGATATCGACAGCTACTTCGGACTTGAGACACTTAAGCTCATCGTTCGTCAGCCACTTGCAGCAACAGACACAGCTGACAAGTTTGATGTTCTCGTAAACGTACACGGCGGCGGAACAACAGGTCAGGCCGGTGCTATCAGACACGGCATCTCAAGAGCCCTCATCAAGGCTGATGCAGATTACAGACCGGTTCTCAAGGCAGCAGGATTCCTCACAAGAGATCCTAGAATGAAAGAGCGTAAGAAATACGGTCTCAAAGCAGCTCGTAGAGCACCACAGTTCAGTAAGAGATAATTTTCGCGTTGGCTATGTGCCATGCGACAGTGAATATAAAAGGCTTCGCTCATGCATTGCATGGAGCGGAGCTTTTTTGTATTCAAATTTACCGCCATGTCGCGGTAATCGTTTTCGTTTATAAATACGAAAAGCCTCTTGTGCTCAAAGGCTATGGAACAGTGTACCCTGACTTCGCTCTTCTGTCGCCGCATAACTATGAGGAATTATACTGGCAACACGAAGGACGCATGGATGATCAGGCATATGCCGCATCGGCTGTAAAAAAGATAAAATCATATGAAGAAAACGGTGTTTATGCCGGAGAACGGCTGATTCTTACATTTGAAACCCAGAAAACAGTGTTGAATACAGGCGATATAGAAAGAGTCGTGAACAGGTTTTTGAGGTAAAAAACAGAAATTAAAAATAATAAAAGAAATGTCGAGGCGACATAGCAAGTTTTTTTGATAGGATCAAGATCAGAATTTAAGAAAATTAACATAAAATTGGTTTACCTTAAACTCGTGAAAGCATTGTTCTAGGTAAATTCAAATTTAAAGAAGATGTGCAGCTACATAGATATGAATAACTGGGCTGTTAATAAATGCTCTAGGAATTCCACCTACAGAGGCAGATGATTACAACTTGCAAGTCAATGAATAAGTATGGCTGTAGCCTTAGAATGCCATAGGGCGTATATCCATATCGAAATATCGCCCTATGTAACATCTTCTAAAATGCATCTTCTAAAATAATTATGATACTGACAATCCAATAGCCTTTAATGGTAAAATATCAAAATAATGATGACACCCAAGTTCGTCCATGTAATCATAATAGTCTTTATATTTAGGAGTATCAAACCAATTGGAAGACAGTAAATACATATAAACTAAATTATAACCAATAGGATCTAAAAGCCGTTTATATTCTCTAATTTTGAATGGAAATGTTGCAAGCTTTTCATCAACGGAACCGCTGGGTTGTTGGAATTTTTTCAGAGAAGAAGGATGGGATGGTACGAACATTTGGGTGGTGATGACAATCCATTGGCGGATGCCATCATGGACCGTATTGTCTATGATGCGTATAAAATCAACATTGAAAGTATTGATCCGTTCAAAGATATCTCCACGAGAGAAGTCTATTGGATAGATCAAAACACGGCACAATAGCTAGTAATAAGGTGGCTCTGTTTGTCCGGAATGGTGGCTCTTGCCACACCGGACAGGCGGCTCCGCCGCAACGTAATATTCAACAGGGCTTATCGGAATCGTATTGATTGCTATTTGAATCCAGTGTGGCATAAGAAAAAAATGTCTTTTATTGTCATAATTAATGCTGTATAATAGCAAAAAAGGAGTAAAGAGGATGACGTTTTATGAAATTGCTTAAAACAAGTGATGAATTAATATCACATATGAAAATAAAAGGAATAAAATTTGATATAGTAAATGAAGAAGATGCAAAAATTTTTCTTCAAAATAATAATTATTATATGAAGTTGGCTTCCTATAGGGCAAATTATGACAAATGTAAAAGTAATGGAGAGTATATAAATCTTGATTTCGCTTACTTACAGGAATTGTCAACAATAGATATGCATTTACGATATTTAATATTGCAAATGTGTCTTGATGTTGAACATGCTTTAAAAACCAGATTGTTAAAAGATATAGAGGATAATCCGGAAGAAGACGGTTATGATATTATTAGAAGATTTATTACAAAATATGAGAGAAGTTGTCAAAACATACAGAAACATAAATCTAGTGAATATTGTAGAGAATTGATAGAAAAATATTATCCGTATTTTCCAGCATGGGTGTTTGTGGAATTAATATCTTTTGGAGATATGGTAAAACTATATGAATATTATTCCGAGAGGTATCCGGGACGTTTGAAGGATAGCGAATTGTTGTATTCTATTAGAGATTTGAGAAATGCAACTGCTCATAGTAATTGTTTGATAAATAAATTGCAAAGAGGAACAAACAAGCCATCCGTAAAAATTATTAAATTTGTTTCAAATATAGATGGAATAGGTACATCTATGAGAACGAATAAATTGAGTAACAAATTTTTGTATGATTTTATTTCTCTGCTTTATGTTTATAATGAATTTATCAATGCAAATATTGTAAAACAGAAAAGATTTAAGCAAATACAGGAATTTATAGATGGTCGTGTAATAAAAAATAGAGAGTATTTTGAAAAAAATGAATGTATAAAAACGGCCTACACATTTGTGAAAAAAGTTATTGACTATATGAATCAATCATGTTAGTATAGTTACACGATAAAAAAATAAGATTTTTGTAGGGAATGGGTATTCACTCGTTCCCGATTTTTTGTTATAAAATAAGGTGAACAGTTTGGAATCGTTTTCGGTAACTGACAAAATATATAGGAATGGCTTAAAAACAAGCTTTAAAGTTCTGTAAGAGATATTTTCGTGTTGGCTATGTGCCATGCGACAGTGAATATAAAAGGCTTCGCCCATGCTTTGCATGGAGCGGAGCTCTTTTGTGTATTTATTTACACAGAAAACAATGCTGAATACAGGCGATATAGAAAGCGTTGTGAACAGGTTTTTGAGGTAAAAAAAGCTTGTAAAAATCCCGTTGTATAGGTAATATTTTCACATAATGTATGAGAAAATCATACATTAAAACAACATGCAAAACTATGCACAAATAAGTGTATGAATATTGAGGACTATTCATAAAAACACTTTGGATATATATTGAGCATATAAATATTGCAAGAAAGAAGGGTTTAAGATGTTTGAGGTTAAAGATAATAAAGAGATAGGAGCGTATATTGAGAAGCTCATTGTGGATAAATTTCCAAATAAGAGGCAATTTAGTATTGCGTATATAGAGAAAGTAGGATTAGATAGAAATAATCAAGAACAAATTAGGAAAACCAGCAATAAAATCAATCAGATCATTAAAGGAGAGAGAGCAACAATTCAGATAAGAGATTTACCGATTTTTTGTGAATTGTTAGGGGTTTCATGCGAACAAATCCTTAGTTGCGGAGAGTGTTACAGGCCTATAAAAAATCATATTACCAATTATGAGGTTGCATTTTCAAAAAATCGTAAAAAGTGGGAAGATTATATGAAACGTGAGGACAAGCTGTTTTTGAACTATGACGAATATGGCAAGTCAGTGGTTGATTACGCTTTGGAATTCAAAAACTATGATTTTATAAAGTATCTTATTTCCGGTGGACATTTGAACTTTGTAGACAACAGCAAATGGGATTGGGGAATAACGTTTGGTTTGAGTACCGATATTAAGAGACGGGAAATTGGTCATACGGATATATGGCCGATTCCTGCGCCCCATGTACCTGAGAGCATTTTTTATGAGGAGCGGTTAAGAACAAGGGTGTTGGCATTAGCAACTGAACAAAGGGATTTTCGTATGATGGATGAGTTAAAGGCAAGGATGAATCCGGCGATTTATGCTCTTGACATATATAATAATCACAATACACATATTCGGGACCAAAGAAATAAAGATTTTATTGAGACAATTGCTGAATCTCAGGATGATATTATTGATTATTATTCGAGCGAGTATGAAGCTGAAGACAGGTTTGGCAGAAAACATACATTTATATATCCGTACATAAGTGATGTAATAAAAATAATGATTGCAAACAACAATAAGAGCGTTTCCGCTGTAATAGAAAAATGTATCAGACACAATGAACAAGTGTATAAGCTTTTGTCGGACAATATGAATACTTATATGCAGATGCGGCTTGAAGAATATTCCCACCAGTATGGATCTGAAACACCGGGAATGAAGCAATACAGCATGTCTTTCGCAAAAAAAGATGTGCAATGGGGATTCAATTATAATCCCGAAGATAAAATAGTTTCATTCCATTACAGTCCGCAACGCAAGGAGTATGAAGGAATGGTTTCAAACATAGTTATCGCAGATTGCAAGTCGGATAATGAAAACATAAATAAATTAATACAGCAGCTTAATGGCTGGGCAGATAAAATTATTGAGCTTGGGAAAAATGATTAATCTTTTCCATAGCCTCAATCTATCATTCCATAATTATTATTTATTTGCTATAATGAAACAAAGCGACTAAACTTCATAATGAATTTTAATAAATTGATTGTGAGGTCGCTTAGAATGAAACAGAAACATTCAGTATACGGAGAATTTGCACTGGTGCTGACGGCCGTGATAAACAGCTTCGGAGTGGTGCTGATGCATTAAAGGGCTAGGAATTGGAACCGTGATTGTGGCGTTTATGGTAGGACACTCAAGTCAGCGGCACAGAACTTTTACGATTTTGTGTTAAAACAATGTGCCGGAAAGAAGATAATTATATAGCACATAGGAGGACGAAGATATGGCGGATAAATTATTATATACAGTTCAGGACTTTCGTAAGAAAAGAGTAATAATTGATACGGATGCGGCGTGCGAGGCAGATGACCCGTTTGCAATCGCACATGCACTGATGAGCAGAATGCTGGATGTCAGGGCGGTCTGTGCGGAGCATTTTGTGGAAGAGGGCAGCATGGAGCGAAGCTACGACATGATACAGCGAGTGATGAAAGCTATGCACATTGAAGTGCCGGTATTACATGGTGAGCGTGGAAGCCTTGCGAAATATGAGAATGAAGAGCCGTCTGAAGCGGTCAGATTCATAATACAAGAAGCAGAGAGAGAAAGCGACAATCCGCTGTATGTGCTCTGCATAGGCGCGACGACCAACGTGGCCAAGGCGCTTATAATACGCCCTCAGATAGCGCAGAAAATGACAATCGTAACAATAGGCGGCAATCCGCACGTCTGCGGGAGTCCGGGTCGGGAATTTAATTTTGGCAATGATGTCAAAGCTGCGAACACTATTTTGCACTGCGGCGGGGAAGTGTGGCAGATACCTAACAACGTGTACGGATCGATGCACATAGGTTTTGCGGAAATTCAGAAAAAAATATATCCGTACGGCGAGATAGGAAAACTGTTGTACGAGAATATGATTGAATTATATTCGTCGGAAAAGGGGGCATGGTCGGCCGGTGAAAGCTGGGCACTCGGAGATTCACCGGCAGTCGGGGTTACGCTTGAGCCGAATTGCGGCAGCTCCGTCAGGTGTATTGCGCCATGGGTCAACGAGGACACGTCCTACACATTCACCGAAGAAGGCCCGGAGATAAAAGTATACACATCGATAAATTCACGGTTTATCATCGAAGATTTCATATGTAAGCTGCAGATTCTATATTCCGTATAAGATTACGCCGAGCGCGGCACTTATCAGAATCATAACAATCGGCGAAAGTTTCTTGTGAAAACGAAATTTTAATACGAGGTTCAGACCGACGAGCAGCGCCAGAATCACGAAAGCACGCCAGTCAATCGAGACCGGACTGCCGATGTTTTCAAAGCCGATAAAATAAGACAGAAACATTGTAATTGCCGTACCGATAATCAACGCTGTTATGCACGGGCGCACACCGGAAAGAAAAGCGCGCACACCGGCGAATTTTAGCAGGTTGTTTATAAGTGCGGCAATTATTATTATCACGATGAAGGACGGAAGAACCACGCCGGCTGTGGCAGCGAGCGCACCGCCTATGCCGCCCTGCGATGAACCGATGAAGGTCGCCATGTTGACGGCGAGCGGGCCGGGAGTGGACTCTGATACGGCTATGAAGCTTAAGAAATCACTTTCACTGAGCCAGCCGTAGGCTATGACTTTTTCGCGGATGAGGGAAATCATTCCGTAACCGCCGCCGAAGGATACAGCGCCGATTTCCAGAAATGTGAGAAAAAGTTTAAGATAAAGCATCGCCAGAATCCCCCTTTCCCATAATCAGGCGTACGACGTAGAAACCGATTCCCGCAACACCGCTTATCAAGATAAAAAATATCGAAGAAAAATTCACCGAAAAAACAGTAAATACAATATTTAATATGATAACAAGAATGAGAATGACGGACGTGAAGACGTCTTTTTTTAATGTTTTTAACATACCGATTCCTACAGACGATATAAGGTATACGACACAGACCTGGATTCCGCGGAAAGCATAGGCGACATAGCGGAACTCAAGAAAACGGTCAAAAAATAGAGATATAATATATATTATCACAAACGACGGGATACATACAGCCAGAGTCGATACGGCTGCACCGGCAATTCCGGCAATTCTGTATCCTATGTAAGTCGCGCTGTTGGTCGCAATGGGACCGGGAGTGGATTCGGCGATGGCTGTCATGTCGAGAAATTCGTCATGGTCAAGCCAGCCTTTTTTATCGATAAATTCATGCTCAAGCAGTGCGATCATGGCATACCCGCCGCCGAATGTGAAAGCACCTATCTTGAGAAATGTCAGAAATAAATTCAGTATTTTTTTCATAATGTCTGTCACCTCAATTCGGATTATATACTCAACAGAGGGAAGCCGCAATAAAATGTTACGGAATTGTTAAATTTGTGTTAAGCCTATTGAAGAAAGTCAGATTTGTGGTACAATAGGCAGGAATACTAATCTATTTACAGCTTTTAATTTTATGACGGAGGATTGGGTTAATATGAGTACAACCAGGAGACACCTTAACAGAGGAGTCGGAATTATTTTGTTCTGGGTAATTTTTGCCGGTATTTTTCTGGCATATTCCCAGGGCGTGTTTAAATATTGCAGCAATAATACATTAAAGGTGCATGGGAGTTATAACCGTGGCTGGATTAATTCAAAGAGGGTGCCGGAAGGCGGACTGGATGCCGTTATGTTAGGCGACAGTGAGTGTTATTCGGCAATTTCACCGATGCAGCTGTGGAATGAATATGGCGTGACATCATTTAATTATGCACAGTCGGGACAGAAGATACAGGAGACATATTTTATGCTCCGTAATATATTTGATAACTCACAGCCCAAGGTGGTATTTCTTGAGACGAATCTGCTGTACAGAAAGCAGAACAGGCTTGATATGGTGCAGTCATCACTTGATGAATTGGCATCATACGTGATACCGGGAGGCGGAGTACGGCTTCATGATACATGGAAGGTTATGTGCGGACAGGCACCACAGAAGACACCGGAATACAAGGGATTCTACCTTAATAATAAGGTCAAGGCATCCAAATATCTTGATTATATGGACAAGGATAAGAAGCGTAGTGCACATATCAGCAGAACGGTTGACTGGTACACTGACCGTATAATTGAACTTTGTAAAGAGAATGGAGCGGAGCTTATTCTTATAAGCACTCCATCTACCAGGAACTGGAACTATACCAGACACGAGGTGACAGAGGATTTTGCCGCAGGTAAAGGCATTACATACATAGATCTTAATACGATCGATAAGAGTGAACTTAATATTGACTGGAATACGGATACCAAGGATGGCGGAGATCATCTTAATGTGTCGGGTGCGCAGAGAGTAACTGAATGGTTCGGCAGATACATAGATAAGAACTATGATTTTGCCGATAAGAGGCAGGATGCGGATTACTCGGAATGGAACAGTATTTACGATGAATATAATGGTAAAATAACACCTATGATTAATAGAATAAGATCGACAGGAAAGAAATAGGAGAAAGTTGTATGAACATAATTTTATATATAATTATCAGCGCTGTCACGTTGGGCGTGACGGTGGCAGTGTTCATATTTACCGGAAGAATTAAGAATAACAAGGCAGCTATAGAGGCTGCCTGTTTTGGTATACGCGCATTTATGGTGTGCGCCGTTCTGGAAGTTATGATATTCAATCTGAATGCGATACATCTGGCGGGTGGCAGCTATAAGGAACATGAACTCGACCTTTTGGAAGCGGTCACAGAAAACGAAGAGAATAGGATAATATATGAGTTTACCGATATGAATGAGCCGGTGGGTACGCTGAATTTCGATGTGGTATCCGCAAGCGGCGGACAAATTAATGTGACAATAGATATGGCAGATGATACCAATGCGGCATATCGTGTGGGAATAGCTAAGGCGCAGATATTATCCGGGTACCAAAGAACCGGCACGGTGCCATGTAATTTCTCAGGCAATGTTCACAAATTAAGAATTACTATTTCCACAGACGATAAGGCTGAACTTGCGGTCAGGGCAATCACGGTCAACAAGCCGGTTGCATTTTGCTTTTCATTCGTACGGGTCGGGATAATATGGCTTGTGGCAATGGCAGTCTATTTTATGACCGGATCGGGCTTTTATGCCGGGAATTATGCGGATGGCAGAACACTTGTGAAGCGCAGTGCATATGTCATGACTTTTTTTCTGATAGGTATTGCACTCTGGATGACGAATTCATGCAGGTATGCCAATCCGGAACATGATTTTTGGAGCGATTTCTGTTGTGAAAACGGCAATCAGATAACGGAAGAACTTGTCAATGCATTTGAAAAAGGGCATGTTTATCTTGACCGTGAGGTTAATGAGAAACTTACCGGACTTGACAATCCGTATGACTGGAGCCAGCGTACCAAGGAAATCGGAAGTTATCCGTGGGATCACCTTTTATATGAAGGAAAATATTATTCATACTATGGCATAGCACCGTTGCTGATTTTTATACCGTATCACCTTGTAACGGGATTTTATTTTCCGAGTGTCTGGGCAATATGGCTGTTCGGCTGCGTGGGAATCTATTTCCTGACAAGGACATATCTGTGCATAGCGGACAAATACTGGGGACGTGTGCGCTCATCGCTTGTGATGATGGGACTTTTTATGATGCAGCTTGTGAGTGGAATATGGTTTACATTTAATAAAGCCAATTTCTATGAAATTGCCCAGAACGGCGGATTTGCGTGTGTAACCGCTGGCGCGTATTTCCTGATAAGTTCCAATGTGATCGGAGACGGAAACATAAAGCGTGGCAGGCTTGTATGGGCCGCAGTTTTCTTAAGTCTTGCGGTATTATGCCGTCCTACGCTTGCCTTGTATTGCATTGCGGCACTTTTCTTTATCGGAGTGGGATTTGCCAAACTCAGAAAAAGCGGGGACAAGAAATATATATCATATTGGATATGCGCATTGGTGCCGTTTGCGGTTATCGGAGGCATACAGATGGCATATAATTATGCACGCTTTGGTTCATTTTTCGATTTTGGAATACAGTATTCACTTACGATAAACGATTTTACGAAGTCACAGTACCATACGCATTTTGTCGGAATCGGATTGTGGAATTACCTTTTTGCATTTCCGTCATTCAGTCAGAATTATCCGTTTTTTATACCGTCATCAGTGGATACGTTCAATCCGAACGGATACTATTTTGTGGCAACTCATAATGCAGTCGGACTTGTGTGGAAGGCCCTGCCGTTAATGGCATATGCGCTGTCGCTTAAAGCATACCGGAAAGCTCCGGCGGGCAGCAGGCGTGTGGGCACCGTGCTGCTTGCGGCATCGTGTGTTATTGCTCCGCTTATAATAATCTGCTCAATCTGGGAGAGCGGTTACGGTGCAAGATATTGCGTTGATTTTGCGTGGGAAATGCTTATGGGCGCACTGATTATATCATTTATTATATGGCAGAACGCGTCAGCCAATACAAAGAAACATCTTAATTCGGTTATGACAGCAGCATGTATTCTCTGCCTTGTGCTTACTTTTTCACAGACCGTAAGCTGGATACTTGATGGAGATTTATCCAACGGGTGGAGAATGTTAATGTTAAATTTTGGCAGGCTGTTTGAGTTCTGGCGGTAAATGATTAATTATTAATATAAAACATCTATAAAAAGGTAGCATTTTAATGGTTGCCAACCGTTACTCAATGTTATATGATACAAATGTAGGTTTTTACCCATGTCCGGATACGGACATGCATTATAATTATTAAGGAGATTTATATCAATGCAGTACGGACATTTTGATCTCGAACACAAAGAATATGTAATTACAAGACCGGATACACCGGCACCTTGGGCGAACTATCTTGGATCCCCTGAGTACGGTGCAATCGTTTCAAATAACGGCGGAGGATACAGCTTCGTTAAGAGCGGTGCCAACGGTCGTATAGCAAGATACCGTTTCAATTCCAATATCGGTCTTCCGGGCAGATATGTATATTTAAGGGACAACGATACCAATGACTACTGGTCAGCTACATGGCAGCCGGTAGGTAAGCCTCTTGATCAGTACAAGACAGAGTGCCATCACGGAACCGCTTATACTACAATGAAGACGGATTATTCAGACATTCATTCGGAACTCACATATTATGTTCCGCTTGACAGGACATACGAAGTATGGCGTGCCAAAGTAACCAATAATTCAGACAAACCGCGTAATCTTTCTGTATACGGTTTTATTGAGTTTACCAATGACAATAACTATGAGCAGGATCAGGTTAATCTTCAGTATACGCTTTTCATTACAAGAACATCTTTTGAAGGCAATAAGATTGTTCAGCACATTAATGAGAACAGTGGTAAGGATGCTACAGGCTCTAACCACAAAGAGAGATTTTTCGGACTTGTCGGAGCTGATGTAAGCGCTTATAACGGTAACTTTGACAGCTTCATCGGACCGTACAGGGATTATGGCAACCCAATCGCTGTTGAGAGCGGAAGATGCAATAATGAGCTTAACTATAACTCCAATGCATGCGGCGCACTTCAGTCAGATGTGACAATCGCACCGGGCGAGACTAAGGAATTTATCTATGTTCTCGGACAGAAGAATGCAGCTGAAGCGGACAAGATTCTCGATACATATAAGAACGCAGGCCAGGTTGATAAGGAACTTAAAGAACTTATTGATTACTGGCACGGACAGCTTAATAATTTCCAGATTGAGACACCTTCATGGGAGTTCAACAATATGGTTAATGTATGGAATGCATATCAGTGTTTCATAACATTTATCTGGTCAAGAGCTGCATCATTCATCTATTGCGGTCTTCGAAACGGATACGGATACAGGGATACCGTTCAGGATATCCAGGGTATTATCCATATTAATCCGGAACTTGCAGCGGATAAAATCCGTTTCATGCTTTCGGCACAGGTTGACAACGGCGGCGGACTTCCGCTTGTTAAGTTTGACCATAACGCAGGACATGAGACATGCCCTGACGAGAATGATGAGAATTCACTTTATGCTAAGCAGACAGGACATCCGTCATACCGTGCAGATGATGCACTCTGGCTCTTCCCGACAATCGTTAAGTACATCGGCGAGAGCGGTAATAAAGCATTCCTCGACGAAGTTATTGTATATGCTAATGGCGGAGAGGACAGTGTTTACAACCACCTTAAGAATGCAATCCGTTTTTCAATGGAAAGACTCGGTGCTCATAAGATGCCGGCCGGACTTCACGCAGACTGGAATGACTGCTTAAGACTCGGTAAGAAGGGCGAATCTACATTCGTAGCATTCCAGCTCTATTATGCTATGAGCGTTATCAGAGGATATGCTCAGGAAAGAAAAGATACAGAATATGTTGAATATATCAATAAAGTTCAGGCTGAGCTCGGAAAGAGCCTTTCTGACTGCTGGGATGAGGACAGATTCATCCGTGGAATCAGAGAGAACGGCGAAGTCGTAGGAGCTAAGCACGATCCTGAAGCCAATATGTGGCTTAATCCGCAGTCATGGTCTGTTATTTCAGGTTTTGCATCCAAGGAGCAGGCTGAGACGGCAATGAATTCGGTTCATGAGATTCTTAATACACCTTATGGTGTTAAACTTATGGAGCCGCCATATGTTGATCATTATTTTGACGGAGCTCTTATGCATATATTTAACCCGGATACCAAGGAAAACGGTGGTATCTTCTCCCAGACACAGGGCTGGGCAATTCTTGCCGAAGCTTTGATGGGACATGGTGACAGAGCGTTTGAGTACTTCCTTGAGTCATCACCGGCCAACATGAATGATAAAGCTGAAATAAGAGTTCTTGAGCCGTATGTTCACGGACAGTTTACAGAGGCAACTCGTTCACCTTATGCAGGCCGTTCACATGTACATTGGCTTACAGGAACAGGTTCAACGGTTATGGTTGGATGCGTTGAAGGTATCTGTGGTATGAGACCTAATGCGGATGGTCTTGTAATCAGCCCTTCAATCCCTGCAGCGTGGGATGGATTTAAGATTGAGAAGAATTTCAGAGGAAAACATCTCTCAATTGATATCCAGAACCCGAACCATGTACAGAGCGGTGTTAAGAGCGTAACTGTTAACGGAGAAGCTGTTGAAGGCAATTTCGTATGTGAATGTAAGATGACAGAGCAGACAGAAATTGTTGTTGTACTTGGATAATTTAAGATTATTGATCCGCCCGGAGATAATGCCGGGCGGATATTTTTAGTTATGATGAAAGATACTATAATATACGAATTAACGACGGATGAATTTAATGATGCGGTCGTCAAAAACAACTACATAGAGAATTCCACAGAGCAACACATAGGTTTTGTGGATAAATCAGTCACGGACAAGACGGAGGCGGGTATAATTCTGGATGATTATGAAGATGCCTGGGATGATGGATTCGATGTGATTGTTTTTGCTGACTGCGCACCTGATGACGATAGCACGGCATCCCTTGCGGCAATGTCGGGAATGAAAATTTTCGGCATGGTGATAAGACGGAGTCTTTTAAAGGAAACAGGACGGTTTAATACTGCATTGGAAGGCAGCCAGAACAGGGAGTTTCTGATGCGCGCAACCGACAAGGGACATGTTTTTTTCATAACATGCAGTGCAGATGATGCTGTTTTTCCGGAATCGGGGGCAATGGCACGCGAAATAGCATATATTATATGTTCAAGGCTGGCACGCTGGGGTCATGAAGGCAATCTGGACACGGTGTTTGCTGACACAGTTGCGGGGATTCCGGATAAGAATGTTATGCTTGGGTTCAATAAGACAGTTGATGATATGTTGTCAGACTCCGGAATATGTACGGCGATTTCAGCTGACACAGCACCATTTCTGGTAATTATAGGCGGTGATACATGCTACGGAGTTCTCCGGCAATTCGGGTACAGCATTGCAAAAGCGCTGGCGGATATAGGGGAAGCTGTTTGTACGAGTGAAGATGCGGATGTTGCGATGATGAGTGACATAACGTTCAAAGGTGTAATAGGATTTCAGACGCAGGCTTTTACCAATCCCGGATTCGACCGGATAAAGGGAAGAAGATTACAGTTCTGGTTTGATGATCCGGCCTTTTTTGAGAGCATGTTTACCAATGTGCGGCAAGGTGATATAATATTATGTCAGGATGGCAATTATACAGACTACATCAATAAAATATATGGTGCAGACGCGGTGTGGTTTCCGCCGGCGGGCAATTACTCAGGACCGTATGATGACGAGGGAAGAACTCTTGACATTGTTTTTGTCGGTACATATTATAAACCGGAATTTACGCCTGATGAGTTTATATCCGGCGCAAGGTCGTATGATACTGTGGAACAGAACGAGGTTTACAAGGCGGTTACGGCTGGTCCGGCACTGACGGTGGAAGATGCAGTTGTTTCGCTGTATGGTCGTGACAGGCTTCCTGAACTAATGAAGACAATGTTCTATGTGCGCAAAAATATCATAGATTATTACAGACATCAGGCGGTGGAAACGGTGCTTTCCGCAGGATATAAAATAAACGTGTATGGGGATTCATGGAAGAATTTCCGGTCGGATTACTCAGATAATCTTATAATACATCAAAAGATAAATGTGGCGGAGGCTTCGCAGATATATCGTAAAGCCAGAATAGGGCTTAATTTTATGACCTGGCATAAAGCCGGGATGACGGAGCGCGTGGCGGATATTATGCTTGGCGGAGCGGTCTGTATATCTGATACGACGACATACCTTCGTGAGAACTTTCAGAAGGATGAAATCGTATTGTTTGACATAGGCAGGCCAGAGCAGCTTGTTACAGCAATAAATCAGCTTCTTAAAGATGATACATTAAGACATAAAATCGCACAGGCCGGTTATGAAAGGGCAGTGCATGAACATACATGGCACAACAGGGCGGTAAGCCTTTTACAATTGATTAAGGAGAAGAAGGATTAATTTTAACGGTGGAGGGATAAAATGATAATAAATACTAATATCCAGGCAATGTCGGCAGCGAGAAATTTCGGAATAAACACGAAAAATAAGGCAAAATCGGCGGAAAAACTTTCATCAGGATACAGTATAAACCGAGCGGCTGACGATGCGGCAGATCTTACGATATCAGAAAAAATGCGGGCACAGATAAGAGCACTTAATAAGGGAACCCAGAACGCACAGAGCGGAGTATCATGGGTTCATGTGGGTGAGGCAGCACTTGGTTCAATTCAGGATATGATTCATCGCATGAGTGAGATAACGATCCAGTCGTTAAATGATACCAACACCGACCTGGACCGTGCGGCTCTTCAGGCTGAATTTGACCATCTGCAGTCGGAAATCGATAAAGTATCGGATACGACGGTGTTTAACACAAAGAAAATTTTTGCAGATCATGAGCCTAAGTTTTATCAGTTCGAGGGTAATATAAACTGGAATCAGAGTGCAAGACACACGATTGATTCCACAATGAATACGCTGACAATCTCATATATTAAAGATGATAACAACGCAGCAGAACAGCTTACGATAACTGTTCCGGAAGGTACATATACAACACAGGAGCTTATTGACGAGGTGGATGATGCTGTGGCTGCGGCCGGGGGCGGCGATGCGGGGATTAACCTGGAATACACACAATCCGGTACATGTAATGTCAATATAGAGGGTGGCAAGAGTATAGAGTCAATATCCGGAGGATTGTCATATCTCATAAATGATATGTATACCGGAGGAAGCGTTGGTGCACTTATTGGTACTACCATTTTTGTGACGGATGATGCAAGGCTTGGAATATCGACAGGCAAAAACGATGAACTCAGATTCAGGGTTCAGGATTTTAACGGAAATACATCTACGGTAAATATTAAAATACCGGCAGGAAGATACACGAGGTCCGAACTGATTGATATACTTAATAACAGTATGGGACAGACCGGGGTCGAGGCCGTCAAGTATGGTAAAAGCATTAAGCTGCAGAGTGATACGGCAATTATTACGGGCTTTAAGGGCAATATGTTTAAAATCGACACCGATCCGGGAGATATCCATACATCGGTATTTTACGATAATGTTCAATATGGAAATACTATTTTAAGCGAGGCCTCTTTTAAGGGCGGAGCGGTCATACCTGTTTCAGGCACGGATGAAGAGCATAATCATTATACAATAGATGCCTCAAATGACAGTCTCACTCTGGCTGTGGACGGGGGCAGTGAAGTGACTCTTTCTATTGCGCATGGAAGATATACGGCAGCAAAGATGGCGGACGTATTAAACGAACTCATGGGAAATGCCGGCCTTGGCGCCACAGCTTCGCTGTATACAAGCGGTGATTTTAACGGTATACAGATTACTACCGCGTCCCAAGGCATTGAAAGCAGAATTGATATAAAAAACAGTTCAAGCGCGTATGATACGCTTTTTTGTAAAAGAGAATATAACCGTATAGACAGCCGGGCATCGGAATCATATGAGACTCGGCCTGATGACATACCTGTTTTCACGGGAGGCAAAGCATTTAGTGCGGGCACACTGCCGCTTACGGTAACTGCCGGTCAAAACGATGTATTTAAGCTTGCATTAAACGGAACAGCTTATAATATAACAATAAAACAGGGCACATATAATTCGGCAGCGGATATCGTGACGGCCATAGACGAGGCGCTTAACGGAAATAATGCACTTATGGCATATAAAGATAAAGTGGAGGTGTCAAATGATGCCGCCGGCAGAATCATCTTAAAGGGAAGCAACGGAAGCGGCCTTACGGACATCAGGGCGGAAGCATTATCGGGTAATACCGGTTTTCACGATATATGGGTCGGAACGAAAGTGGAATACCGGTCAACAACTGCATCCGGAAGCGGAAGTTCGGGTTCACCGGCCAAAATAACACTTAATACACCGATAAATAATCCGGCTGATGCGGCGGGTAAGAATTTTTCTGTTGATATTAACGGTAACAGACATGATGTCAGTATTCCTTCGGGTGTGAGCTCCAGAGATGATATCATAAATGCAATCAACGACCAGCTGAAAGAACAAAAAATAATTACAATTAATAAATTTGCCACAATAGATTCATCGGGAACCACGACCAATAATAATGTGACGGCATCAGGAAGCGGAAATACATCGACAACATCGCGTAATTACACATCTTCCGGTGTAACTAAGGAAAGCCAGGGTGTGGTAGGAGCATATGATGTTAACAGAGCCGCCTCGATAACGCTTGACAGAAAAATTGGTTCTACCAATATTGTGAATGCTTCGAATAACCGGCTTGCGATAAACGTAAAAACACAGAATGGAACATCAACGGTAAATATAACAATCCCGGACGGAAGTTATTCCGCCGACGGACTTGCATCAGCTATACAGAAACAGCTTGATAACAGGCTTGGTACACAATACGGCGGAGTTAAAGTAAGCCTTAATAATGGCGCTCTTACATTCACGTCCAGACTTAATGATGGGTTGGGCAATGAGAAAAGAGCGGATGAAACCGGATTGGAAATCTCTACGGGAAACAGTTCGTTTCTGAAGGAACTGTATACCACAAGAACTGCAGCACAGGCAACATCATCCAAAGAACTGGAAAACACAATGATAATAGGACCTGACAATTCTGAATTTGTTTTCACATACAGGGACGGCGCAGGAACGCGAAACGTCAGGCTTGATCTTGCGGCGGGAACATACGACAGAACCGGAATTGTTAATGAAATAAACAGACAGCTTTTGGCATCGGGCACGGGTATAACAGCGTCCTTATACAATAACAGGCTCAGGCTGACCAGCAACGGCATTGGCCAGGATTATATGATATCATATAATAATATGCAGGGCGGCAGCAGTGCCGAAACATTATTTGGTGACTTTATAGTCAAAAAGCCGGCCTCTGCTACGGCAGGGCAGGACATGCAGGAAGAAATAAATATAACTAATGATACATCAAACTTTATTATAAGCGTAAACGGTACAAAGCATAATATCACGCTCGATAATGGAACTTATGACAGGCAGGCATTTGCCGGCATGCTGAATACCAAATTTCAGGATGAGGGAATCCCGGCAGAGGTTTCACTTTCAGGTAAAAGACTTACATATACGACTACCGAAGCCGGTTCACAAACCAATATTTTTATGACATATGACGGTGGCGGTACATCAATGCTGCCGATATACGGAAAAACCGAGACTGTGAAAGCCGGGGCCAAAGCATCTTTTAATGCGGACGGTAAACTGGAACTTACCGGTACCGAAAACGGCGGTTCGCTTTCTGTAAGTTCATCTTCCGGCGGCGGTTTTCAGTCACAGGAAAGAATAGAAAGCGATATTAATCCTACGGCTGAATCCGGTTATATATCATCCAAAAAAGCGTACATTGATGGAGTGAATCTAAGCGAACCGGTCGTTATCGATGAGTGGAACCGCGAACTTTCCTTTACATACAGGAAAGCAGGCGTATCGCAGGGTGTAAACTTTAGACTGAGTGATGGTACATATGACTTTAAGAGCCTTACAAAAGAACTTCAGGGTAAACTTGATGCTGCTGTCGGCAGCGGTGAACTTACCGCGACAGTTGATGCGTCAGGAGTGAAGATTGAGAGTACACATACCGGAAGCGGATATTCCATGAGCGGTTTTTCAGGCGGATTCTATCACAATGTACTTTGCAAAAGCACAGAAGTATCGCAGAAACTGACACCATCACAAAAAGCCGGAGGGCAGATATGTGACGCGGCTTTTACAATCGGACGTAAGAATATCCGTGGAGGCAGCGTGACAGTTGAGAAAGATTTAAACGATGAATTTACGTTTGATATTACCTGCGGCAATACCGTGAATAACATTACTGTCAAACTTACGGAGGGCGAATATGATGGAAACTCACTGATTGCGGAACTGCAGAAGCAGATCAATAAGAAACTTGAAGCTGCAGGTCTCCCGAAAGATATGGTAAAAGCACAGATTGGCGGTGTAAATACAGGAGTCGTAGGCGCGAATGATAATGACGCGCTCTGCCTCAAAATTAATGACAACACTGCACTCCCTGATAGCGGACAATATATAATCGACGGGGTCAGGGGAAGTGCAGCTTTCAATATTTTTTACCAGACTGACGGCAGAATGATTCCGGCTTATACAACGGGTGCGAAGGACATTACAGACGGATTAACGGTTACTGCGGAGAACAACACGCTGTCACTGGATGCTGACGGCAGAACATACTCAGTTACACTTGCGGACGGGGATTATACAGCGGACGAGCTTGCAGATGCAGTCAATGCAGGATTTAAAGCAGGCGGAGCGCCGCTTACCGCCAAGATAGAAGATGGCAGACTTAAGATACAATATAACAGTTTTGGAAGGCACATAATAGACAATGTTGCCGGGTCAGCCAGGGACAGTCTTTTCTACGTGAAAAATTCGGCCGCCGGGGAAAAGGAGAATATTAAAATCCAGCTGAGCGGTAACGCCGGCCGTGACTACATTGAACTTGACCGGCCGGTTATGAATACCGTGAGTCTTGGAATCAATTCAGTAGCTATTACAAAACCCAAGTATGCCAACAAGGCACTTGGAAGGCTTGCCGGCGCACTTGATGCCGTATCCGCCATACGCAGTGATTATGGCGCAATGGAAAATCGTCTTGAGCACGCAATCAACGGAAATAACAATACAGCTGAGAACACCCAGAGCGCGGAGTCTCTGATACGCGATACGGACATTGCATCAGAGACTGTACGATATGCTTCAAATTCAATACTGGAGCAGGCTGCCCAGGCCATGATTGCGCAGGCTAACACCCAGGCACAGGGTGTGCTGAAATTGCTGGGACAATAAAATTTACGAATTGAAGGAGCGGAATGGAAAGAATAAATCATAACATTGAGCCACTCTATGACCGGAATTCAAGATTATTAATTCTAGGTTCATTTCCGTCAGTGAAATCGAGAGAAATGCGGTTCTTTTACGGGCATCCGCAGAACCGGTTCTGGCGTGTTATTGCGGCGCTTACCGATTATCCCGTGCCGCATACCATAGAAGATAAGAAGAAAATGCTGCATGAAAATCACATAGCATTGTGGGATACAATTGCGTCATGCGAAATAGAAGGTTCATCAGACAGCAGCATCAAGGGTGTGGTTCCCAACAATCTGAATATAATACTGGAAACAGCGCCAATACAAGCGGTATATTGCAATGGCAGCAAATCATATGAATTGTATCATAAATACTGCGAAAAACAGACCGGAATGCCAGCTTTTAAACTGCCGAGCACCAGCCCGGCAAACGCAGCATGCAGTCTGGACAGGCTGATTAAAGAGTGGAGTGTGATAATGGATAGATTGCGCGAAGTGTGAAATGAGAATTTCTGGAAAACGCGAGTAAAGTCATCGCCGCGCGGGAAGTTATCACCGCGCGGCTATTTGTATTAATGGTGGAACAGTCTTATTCCTGTGAAGCACATTGCCATGCCGTATTTGTTGCATGTCTCGATAACATTGTCATCGCGGACAGAACCACCCGGCTGTGCGATATACTTGACGCCGCTCTTGTGAGCGCGCTCGATATTGTCGCCGAATGGGAAGAAAGCATCCGAACCGAGGCAGACATCCTGCATCTGGTCAAGCCATGCACGCTTCTCCTCACGGGTAAATACAGGAGGCTTTTCGGTGAAGAATTTCTCCCAGGTGCCGTCAGCGAGAACATCCATGTATTCGTCGCCAATGTATACATCAATCGTGTTGTCACGGTCAGCTCTGCCGATACCCTCCTTGAAAGGAAGGGAAAGAACCTGCGGAGACTGACGTAAGAACCAGTTGTCAGCCTTCTGGCCGGCAAGCCTTGTACAATGGATTCTGGACTGCTGGCCTGCTCCGATACCGATAGCCTGACCGTTCTTGGTGTAGCACACGGAATTGGACTGGGTATATTTGAGAGTGATCATTGCGATAGCGAGATCTATGCGGGCCTGCTCAGGAATTTCTTTGTTGTCTGTAACGACATTTGCAAAAAGCTCGTCATTGATAACAAGCTCGTTACGGCCCTGCTCAAAAGTAACACCGAAAACGTCCTTCTGCTCAATAGGAGCCGGAACATAATTCTCATCGATTTTGATTACACAGTAATTACCTTTTTTCTTTGCGGAAAGGATTTCAAGAGCTTCAGGCTCATAGCCCGGAGCAATGATTCCGTCCGAAACCTCACGCTTGATAAGCTTGGCGGTATCTGCATCGCAGACATCGGAAAGAGATATAAAATCACCGAAGGAAGACATTCTGTCGGCGCCTCTGGCTCTTGCGTATGCGCTTGCAAGAGGACTTAAATCGCCCATATCGTCAACCCAGTAGATTTTCTTCTCGACATCAGTGAGAGGAAGACCGACTGCCGCACCGGCAGGTGATACATGCTTGAAAGAAGTTGCGGCAGGAAGACCTGTAGCCTTCTTGAGCTCGCGGACAAGCTGCCAGCCGTTAAAAGCATCAAGAAGATTGATATAACCGGCCCTTCCGTTAAGAATTTCGATAGGAAGGTCGCTTCCATCCTTCATAAACACCCTTGAAGGCTTCTGGTTAGGATTGCATCCGTATTTTAACTGATATTCATTCATTGATAGTACCTCTTTATTTATTTTTATTGATGATTCTTGTTTCATAAGTCTGGTCGGCAACATTGATGTAACGTATGAATAATGATACCTTATTCTCCTCGTTGAGACTATTCCATACTGTGTCGGCAAATTTGTCGATGTCATCAGGAATGTCTACGAGAACCGGCTCGCCCTCAAAACTCGGAAGCGGATTGCCGTCGCCCATGTATGTGTGGATGAAACGGCCCTCTCCGGCAGCAGGATTTGAATAAGCATAGGTGTACCTGTTGCATGAATCAGGATTACCGTTGTTGCTCTTTAAAATTGACATGGCGTAATTGAAATCACCGTTCTCGAAATGAAGGATACCGGAAATTCTAGGTGTGTAATTAGGGGCATCAGGTTCAAATTCGCGTGTTCTTAAAGCCTGCTCAAAAGTGTACTGCTTGTCCATAAGGTCGTAGATGGTATCGGTCTGGTCGCCGTTGGTAACGATTGTCTTGTTGCCGAGAACGCGGACCGGCGCATAAATTATAAGACTTGGATCCTCAAGCTTGGATGGGTCGAAAGCCTGTGTGCGGATTCCCTCGCCATCTTCCACGAAGACACGGTTGCGGCTGTTGGCACTTCTTCCCATGATAAAATAAGCTATTGCAGCTTTGGCCCTGTCAGGAGTCCTGCCGATGATGATTCCCCTGCCGGGATAGGAAGTGCTGCTTAATTCTTCTGATAAAGATCTGATTTTCATATTAACCTCCGGAATTAAATATTAAAAAACCGCCCGGACATACCCTAAACGGCTGCCCAGACGGTCGGCTTACTAAGACTGCGCTCCCTGTGGGTAATCCCACGTGTCCGTCAGTTACGCAGCTGATAGATATATTATTACAATAAAAAAAGAAAAAATCAAGACGTTTTCATAGAAATTTTGCAAATATGTGTTAAAATACTCATAGTCAGGATGGAAGGAGAAGCAAATGTATAATAATTTTATTTTTGACCTGTACGGAACCCTGATAGATATACGAACCGACGAGTGGAGCAAAGCCACATGGAAGAAATATGCCGGATGGCTTAAGACAGAGGGTATCAGGTATTCTGCGCGTAAAGTTAAGAAACGGTATGATGAACTTATAGGCAGACAGATAGAAGAACTTAAAAAACAGAACAAACATGAATACCCGGAGCTGGATGTGATACCTGTTTTTGCTGCGATATGCCGGGATAAACGACCGGATTATACGGATGAAGAAGTTTATAAAGCTGCAGAGCAGTTCAGAATTATATCAACGGAATTTGTTAAACTTTATCCCAATACATTGAAGGTTCTTAAAGAACTGCGTGAGGCCGGTAAGAAAATATATCTTCTGTCCAACGCGCAGCGGGCTTTTACATGGCAGGAACTTGAAAGCACCGGGCTGGTGCCATGCTTTGATGATATTTTTATCTCGTCCGATGAAGGCTGCAAGAAGCCGGATAAGGATTTTTTCAATGCACTTATTAAAAAACACGGACTTGATGTGAAAGAGTGCATAATGGTTGGCAATGACGGCAGTTCCGACATTGCGGGAGCTGCTGCGGCCGGTATGGATGCGGCGTATATACGCACGGCAATTTCGCCGGAGAATGAGCCCGTGCCGGAATGCAAATATGTATTTTTGGACGGAGACATAGGACACATAAGGAGTGATATGTAATGTACGATACAGTTATATTTGACCTTGACGGAACACTTTTGAATACACTGGATGATCTGTGCGACAGCACCAATTATGCACTTAAGACGCATGGAATGCCGGCCCGCACGATTGAGGAAGTCAGACAGTTTGTCGGCAACGGAATCCGTAAACTTATCGAGCGCGCGGTACCTCAGGGAACGGAACCGGAAGAACTTGAGAAAGTCTATGATGATTTTAAGAAACATTATGATGCGCATTGCAATGATAAGACCGGTCCGTACGACGGAATCATGGAACTTTTGCGCGAACTTAAGAAACGCGGTTATAAGCTTGGAATAGCATCCAACAAAGTTAAATCCGCAGTTGAGAAACTTAATGAGATTTATTTTGAAGGCCTTATGGACGGTGCTGCCGGAGTCGTTGACGGAAAGCCGACCAAGCCGGATCCGTATATGATTGACGAGATGCTTAAAGAACTTGGAAGCGATAAGGAACACACGCTTTATGTCGGGGATTCACAGGTGGATGTCCGGACAGCGTTTAATACCGGACTTGATATGGTTGCTGTGTTATGGGGGTTCCGCGACAAGGAAGTTCTTACGGAAGCCGGAGCAACCCGGTTTATTGAGCAGCCGTCACAGTTACTGAACTATCTTTAACAGAGGAATTTATTTATGAAGGATTTTCTCCCGATAAGCAGGGAAGACATGAAAAAAAGAGGCTGGGATGAGGTGGATTTCACATATGTGATAGGCGATGCATATGTGGATCATTCATCTTTTGGACCGGCAATAATCAGCAGGGTTCTTGAGTCACACGGATATAAAGTCGGCATAATTGCACAGCCCGACTGGAAGATGGCGGACAGCATAGATGTTTTTGGCAGACCGAGGCTGGGATTTCTGGTGTCCGGCGGCAATATGGATCCGATGGTAAATCATTACACGGTGTCAAAGAAACGCCGTAAGACGGATGCTTACACTCCGGGCGGAGTTACCGGCAGAAGACCTGATCACGCGACAGTGGTCTATTGCAATCTCATAAGGCAGCGGTATAAGGACTGCCCGATTATAATAGGCGGAATCGAGGCAAGTCTCAGAAGACTGGCACATTATGATTACTGGTCGGACAGCCTGAAACGCTCAATCCTTCTGGATTCGCAGGCGGATATTATTTCATACGGAATGGGTGAACATTCGATTGTTGAGATTGCGGATGCGCTTGAGTCGGGGCTGGATGTCCATGACATTACATTTATAGACGGTACGGTTTATAAGACGAAACAGATTGAGAATGTATATGATTATATAATGCTCCCTTCATATGATGATTTGAAGGCGGATAAGCTTAATTATGCAAAGAGCTTTGATATACAATACCGGAATACTGACCCATATGCCGGCAAAAGACTTGTGGAGCCGTATGATAAAGGAATATATGTTGTCCAGAACCCGGCGGCCAGACCGCTCACACAGATGGAAATGGATGATGTGTACGCACTGCCGTATATGAATAACTACCATCCGTCATATGAAAAAGACGGCGGAGTCCCGGCAATATCCGAGATTAAGTTCAGCATCACAAGCAACAGAGGATGCTTTGGCGGATGCTCTTTCTGCGCACTCACATTTCATCAGGGAAGGATAGTGCAGGCAAGAAGCCATGAGTCAATTATTGATGAAGCAGTGAGAATGACAGAAGAACCTGATTTTAAGGGATACATCCATGATGTTGGCGGCCCGACGGCCAATTTCAGGCGTCCGGCCTGCGACAAGCAGATGGAGCATGGGGCATGTCCGGGTAAGCAGTGCCTTTTTCCGGAACCGTGTAAGAATCTTGTTGTGGACCACAGCGATTATGTATCACTGTTACGCAAACTGCGTGCCCTTCCGAAAGTAAAGAAAGTATTTGTGCGTTCCGGTGTACGTTTTGACTATGCACTGGCGGATAAGGATGATACTTTTATCAGGGAACTGTGCAAATACCATATAAGCGGACAGCTGAGGGTGGCACCGGAACATGTATCGGATAATGTATTGAAACTCATGGGCAAACCGGGGAACAGTGTTTATGAGAAATTCGTCAACAAATGTGAAGTGATCAACAGACAGCTTGGCAAGGAACAGTATCTCGTCCCGTATCTTATGTCATCGCATCCGGGTTCCACGCTTAAGGACGCGATCACGCTTGCGGAGTATATCAGGGATATCGGATACATGCCGGAGCAGGTTCAGGATTTTTATCCGACGCCACCCACCATATCGACATGCATGTATTACACGGGAGTTGACCCGCGTAACATGAAACCTGTGTATGTTGCCCGTAATCCGCATGAAAAAGCTATGCAGAGGGCACTTATACAGTACCGTAATCCGGAGAATTATGACCTTGTAAAAGAAGCACTTCTTAAGGAACACAGACAGGATCTGATAGGATTCGATAAGAAATGCCTGATACCACCGCGTAAAATAACTCCGAAACATGCCGCAGGCAGTCATAAAAAGGTTGAAAAAAAGCGCAATAAAAGCTACAATTAATATATATTTTCAGAGCACGAAAGGAAACACGTATGTACAAAGATAATGACAAAATAACAATTATGGATCATCCTCTTATCAAGCACAAAATAACAATGCTTAGAATGAAGAGTACCGGAACAAATGAGTTCCGTAAGCTTATTGAGGAAATAGCAGTTCTCATGGGATATGAAGCATTAAGGAATCTTCCGCTTGAGAACATCGACATCGAGACACCTATCCAGGAGACGCAGAGCCCGATAATTGCAGGAAAGAAGCCGGCAATCGTGCCTATTCTCCGTGCCGGACTCGGCATGGTCGGCGGACTCCTCACTCTTATGCCGGCAGCCAAGGTCGGACACATCGGATTATACCGTGATGAGGAGACACATGAGCCGCATGAATATTATTGTAAGCTTCCGGATCCGATTGAGCAGCGTAAGATAATAGTATGCGATCCTATGCTTGCTACAGGCGGTTCTGCAGTAGCGGCAATTAATTTCATCAAGCAGCGCGGAGGCAGGGATATCACATTTATGTGTATCATCGCAGCACCGGAAGGTCTTGAAAGACTTGCCAAGGAGCATCCGGACGTTGACATCTATTGCGGAGCTCTTGATGAGAGGCTCAATGAAAATGCTTATATCTGCCCGGGACTTGGAGATGCCGGAGACAGAATTTTCGGAACTAAATAATCTATGATACCTGATAATATCAAGAGATATACTCCGGATTACAGGAAGGGACTTACCGGTGAGCAGGTGCAGGAACGGATTAAGAACGGTTGCACCAATGCGCCGGTCAAGCCGCCTATGAAGTCGTGCGGAGATATCATCAGAGACAACATCTTTACATATTTCAATATGATTTTTGTAGTGATTGCCGTACTTTTATGTATTGTGCAGTCTTATAAGAGTCTGACTTTTTTACCGGTTATTATATGTAATACAATAGTCGGAATCGTACAGGAAATCCGTTCCAAAAAAATACTTGATAAAATGAATATGCTTAATGCCCCGCGTGCCACAGTCATACGTGACGGCATCAGGACACAGATACCGGCGGAGGAACTGGTACTGGATGATATTGTTGTGTTCGCGGCCGGTAACCAGATATGCGCCGATGCATATGTGGAGGAAGGCGAGGTAAAGGTAAACGAATCTCTCCTTACGGGTGAATCGGATGAGATACTAAAGCAGAAGGGCGACAAGCTGATGTCCGGAAGCTTCATTGTATCGGGTGAATGTTACGCGAAACTTGATGCCGTAGGTGCCGATTCATACATATCAGGCCTGATTGTTGAGGCAAAGTCCATGGGAAATAAGGAGCAGTCAGAGATGATACGCTCCCTGAACAAATTTGTGAAATTTGTCGGAATAATCATAATCCCGGTGGGACTTATATTGTTTTTCCAAAGCTATTATGTAGGAGATAATTCCCTGAAGGACAGTGTGGTTTCCACAATGGCGGCGCTTATCGGAATGATACCGGAGGGCTTGTATCTTCTGGCAACCGTTGCACTTACGTTAAGTGCGATGCGTCTGGCTTCAAGACATATTCTTCTGCACGATATGAAGAGCATAGAGACGCTTGCAAGGGTTAATGTTCTCTGTGTGGATAAGACAGGAACAATTACTGAGAATAAAATGGCAGTGCAGGGCGTTGTGCCTGCGGATGGCATAGATACGGACGATGTAAAGTGTCTGATAGGCGATTTTGCGGCGGCAATGTCATCGGACAATATAACAATGGAAGCCATTAAGAATTATTTTACAAATAGTTCCGGACGGAAGGCGGTGAGCGTGTCACCGTTTTCGTCGGTATGCAAATACAGCGGGGTCGTTTTTGAAGATGGTGCATATGTACTCGGGGCACCGGAATATGTGCTTGGCGGCAGGCTTGATGAATGCCGCGATACGGTTACGGAGATGGCGGAGAAGGGATTAAGGACGCTCGCATTCGTGAAATATGACGGAGTTTTGGACGGGAAACCGCTCGATAAGGAAGTAACCCTTATGGCATTTATCAATCTGGCCAATCCTATAAGAAAAGATGCCCCGGACACATTCCGGTATTTTGCAAAGCAGGGCGTTGATATCAAGGTTATCTCCGGTGACAATCCGGTAACGGTATCACGGGTTGCAATCGAAGCCGGAATAAAGGGCGCAGAGAAGTATGTGGATGCAACAACTCTTACAGATGAAGACAATATGAGAAAAGCATTGACGGAATGTACGGTATTCGGAAGAGTCACGCCGGCCCAGAAGAGATCTTTTGTGAGAATTCTTAAAGAACTCGGAAATACAGTTGCGATGACCGGTGACGGCGTTAATGACATATTGGCGCTTAAGGACGCGGATTGCAGTGTTGCGATGGCTTCCGGCAGCGAGGCGGCTGCCCAGAGTGCCCAGGTGGTACTGCTTGATTCTGATTTTTCGGGAATGCCGCAGGTTGTGCTTGAAGGCCGCAGAACTGTCAATAATATAGAGAGGTCGGCAAGCCTGTTCCTTGTGAAAAATATATTTTCTCTTCTGCTTGCATTTCTGTCGGTTGCATTTGCCGTGCAATATCCTCTGCATCCGACACAGGTTACGTTATTAAGTGCATTTACGATAGGAATACCGGGATTTTTTCTGGCACTTGAACCGAATCATAGTATAATAAAAGGCAAATTTATCAAAAATGTGTTGATGCGCTCACTCCCGGCAGGAATTACCGATATGCTTGCAGTTGTAGGAATAGTGATTGCCGGCAGAAATCTTGCACTCGCAGAAGAAGAAGTATCGACAGCGGCCACACTTGTATTGATTGTGGTAGGCCTGATGGTCGTAGCCGGAGTATCCATACCGTTTAACAGATTCCGCGCTGCCATAATGGGAGCGTGCGCTGCCGGAATAGTATTCTGCTGCGTGTTCTTACATGAACTTTTTGTGCTTATACCACTGTCAATGCCGGCGGTAATCATGCTGATATGTGCAGCGGCATCCGCAACAGCCGTATTCTGGACATTACGTTTTATATTTATGCATATAACGGACCGGAGGAAACATAATGGATAAACCTGATATAGTATATGAAGATGATAATATAATAGTCTGTAACAAAAAAGCCGGTGTCGCATCGCAGTCTGAACGTTCTTTTGCCAATGACCTTACGAGCATGCTTATGACATACCTTGTATCTTCCGGCAGAAAATGCAATGTGCATATAATTAACAGGCTTGATAAACCGGTTGAGGGACTTGTGCTTTACGCACTTAATAAGAAAGCTGCGGCCGGTCTTTCAGCACTTTCCGGAGAACATGCAATCGAAAAATATTATTATGCCGTAGTTACGGGAAGACCGGAAAACAAGGGAAATTATACGGATTATCTGTTAAAGGATCCGGGACTTAATGTTTCCCGCGTTGCAGATGCAGATGTATCGGGGGCCAAAAAAGCCTCTCTTAATTATGAGACGATTGAAACAAAGGAAATTTCAGGCAGGGAGTATTCTCTTGTCAGAATCAGGCTTCTTACCGGAAGACATCATCAGATAAGGGTTCAGTTCGCCGCACACGGACACGCATTGTATGGGGATACGAAGTATAATCCCGATTTTGCCGGATGCAGGGGTGTGCAGCTGATGCTTTGTGCATACAGGATTGCGTTTGCCAACCCGGCAGGGGCGGACAGAATTACCGTTCAGATACGTCCGGGCGGCAAATTTACGGAATTTGAATATTTTCACGACTGACGGCGATAATGTATTATGACTGCTATGCTGACAAAGGAGTTGTAATATGAGAGCACAAACCGCCATCAAATTAAAAACAGCAGGAATAATTGTGGGTGTCACAGCAGTAGTATATGTTCTGATAAAATATATGCTGCCGCTTGTGGCACCTTTTGCCTTTGCATTTATAATTGCATGTATTATTGACAAGCCGGTCGGATTCATGTATGAGAGGTTCGGCTTAAAGAGAATCATAGGCGCAACGGTTATGACAGTGCTGCTGACAGCCATTCTTGGACTGGTCATGTTTTATGGAGCCAGGATACTTCTGGGGCAGGCCAGGCAGCTGGCAATGAAACTGCCGGAATATTCATCGATGGCAGCCAAAATGGCGGAGGATTGTTGCGACAGAGTGGATGATGGACTGAATCTTGATGAAGGGACAAGTTACCGGATAGTAAGCGGACAAATCGATAATGCAAAAGGAATTGTGAATGATAAGCTGATTCCGGCTGTCATGAATGGTTCATGGAGTTTTATAAGTTCGTGCGCAGCTTTTTTGACCGCGTTTGCATTTATGATAATGGCTGCAGTGTTCATAAGCCGGGATATGCCAAAAATTAAAGTGCAATGTGATAACAGTATATTTGGCACGGAACTTAAATTTCTGGGCGGCCGGCTGAAGGATATTCTGACGACATATGTTAAGACTCAGCTGATTATCATGACACTTACGTGCATAATATGCTCTGCCGGGTTGTATTTTATGGGAAATCCGTATGCACTTTTACTTGGTGTGCTGATAGGCATAATAGATGCGCTTCCTGTCCTCGGCACGGGAACGGTATTCATTCCGTGGTGCATAATTTTGTTTGTTATGGGAAAATACTCATCAGCTGTGGCAATACTTGTAATATATCTTGTAGCATATTACACAAGAGAGTTTCTCGAACCGAAACTAATGGGTGCCGGATTCGGAGCGTCACCGGTGTTAATGCTTGTCTCATTGTATGCAGGGCTGATTCTCTTTGGGATAAGCGGAGTGATAACCGGCCCTGTAGCGGTAATTCTTATAAGGGAAATTTGTACACGCCTTATAAAAAAACTTGCCTGACAGGCGAAATACATTTATAATTAACTATGTATGCGATTAACAAGGAGACAGATATGGTATTCAGTTCAGCTGTTTTTTTATTTATATTTTTGCCGGTAGTGCTTTTTGTGCACACTGTTGTAAAGAACACGACTGCACGTAATATTTTTCTTATTGCGGCAAGCCTTGTGTTCTATGCTTTCGGTGAACCGTTTTATGTTCTTCTGATGATTGGAAGCGTGGCAATTAATTACCTGTTCGGACGGGTGCTTGCCGCGCATAAGAGCAGACCGGTGCTTGCCATGGCGGTTATAGTTAATATAGGAATGCTTTTTGTATTCAAATATGCGTCGTGGCTTATAGGGATTATTGATAATGTGCCGGGAATTTCCATCCCCGTGCCTCAGATAAGAATGCCGATAGGAATATCATTTTTTACATTTCAGGCAATGTCATATGTTATAGATGTATACAGAAACGATAAGGATGAACATGCATCTTTCGGAGATGTGTTATTGTACATATCTCTTTTTCCGCAGCTTATTGCGGGACCGATTGTCAAATATAATACAATCAGGACGCAGATTCATGACAGAAGCGTGAATGCATCAAAGATGGCATCGGGCATAAGATTATTTATAATAGGATTGTCCAAGAAAATGCTTATTTCCAATGTGATGGGCGCGGCGGCTGATAAGATTTTTGCAATGCAGCCACAGGCAATGGATATGCCGCTTTCATGGCTGGGGGCAATATGTTACACTTTACAGATTTATTTCGATTTTTCGGGATACAGTAATATGGCAGTCGGCCTTGGCAAGACTCTGGGATTTGATTTCCCGGAGAATTTCGATTATCCGTATTCTGCGCACGGTATCCGTGATTTCTGGAGAAGGTGGCATATGTCGCTTACCGGATGGTTCAGGGAATATCTGTATATTCCGCTCGGAGGCAACCGTAAAGGAAGGGCAAGACAGATTCTTAACACCATGATCGTATTTGCGGCAACCGGCATATGGCATGGTGCCAATCTTACGTTTATATTGTGGGGATTAATGCATGGAATCCTTATGTGCGTGGAGACTCTTATATTCAAACGCAGAAAGTTAAAGAGTCCGGCGGCATGGCTTTACACAATTATAATAGTAATAATCGGCTTTGTTATATTCCGTGCAGACAATGTCGGATATGCATTTGCGTATATTGGAAGAATGTTTTCCTTTGTGACAGAGGCGTCTGCTATGACAGTAACACTTTCGGTTCTTACACCGGTGTTTATAGCGACATTTACGGCCGCTGTTGTAATGATGTTTCCGGTTGTGCCGGCAATAAGGCGGCGCCTGGACGGCAGACCGTCATATGCAGCTGTTAACACGTTGTGTTATATAGCAATGTTCGGACTTTATTTTCTCTGTGTATTGACGCTTGCGGCAGATTCATACAATCCGTTCATTTATTTCAGGTTCTAGGCGGTGCATAATATGAAAAAACAAATTCTTAAAATAATATATGTTGTGACTTTTATGGCGGCTTTTGTTCTCTTCGGTGCAGTGAGTCTTTTCTATAAGAATGATACAATAGGCAACGAAGATAAAGTTACGCTAGGCGGCGTCGGATATAAGGACATGGCCGGTAATTTTGATGATTATTTCAGCAAATCTTTCGGATTCAGGGACAAGCTTGTTAATATAAATAATAGTATCAAATATAATATCTTCAAGCAATCGGGTGAAAAATCCGTAATTGCCGGCAGGGACGGATGGCTTTTCTATGAGAGCGCGCTTCACGATTATACCGGAGAGAATGTAATGACCCGTGAGGAGGCGGCAAAGGCCGCCGGCGTTATTAAGGAAATGTCGGATTATGCAAAAGAGTGCGGCACGAAACTCATTTTTGTGAGTGCACCCAATAAAATGGAGATTTACGGTGAATATATGCCTTATTACTGTCTTGAGGATAAATCAGACGGTAATTACGAACTCCTTATGGATGAGCTGTCACATACGGATGTTGATTATGTTGACCTTAAGGAGATTTTAAAGGAAGCCGGGGGCGAGTCATCCGTACAGTTATACCATAAAGAAGATTCACATTGGAATAATCTCGGTGCGGCGTATGCATATCGTGCAATTATGCAGAAAGCCGGGGTGGATTTTTTTGATTATACGTCTCTTGATTATACGATACAGGATAATTTCGACGGCGATTTATATTCAATGCTTTTTCCTGAAGGAAGCCACAAGGATGAGCAGGTAATGCTTGATATGGAGCAGGATTTCTATTTTACGTCCAATTACAGGAGTGATGACGACTTGGTTATAGAGACTGCCAACGACAATGCTTCAGGCAGTGTGCTTGTATACAGGGATTCTTTCGGAAATGCGCTTTATCAGTACTTTGCAGAGGATTTTAATACCGCAAAGTTTACGAGAGCCGTTCCGTATGATCTGACGGGAATCGGTGATTATGATGTTGTGGTTATTGAACTGGTGGAACGTAATCTTGCAAACCTTATTGACATGGAGCCTGTGATGCCCCGGTAGGTACTTGAAATCTGGCGGTTTTTGTGTATAATCAAAGAAGAATTAATAATATCATAATAGGAGAATTTGCCGATATGAAGAAGAAAATTATTGCAATATGCCTGTGCATATGCTTGACGATAGTATTTCTTGCCGGATGCGCCGGTAAGAAGAGCAATACAGAGCCATCGAAGGCGGCGGATGAGAACAGCGGTTTCTCATATACCGTTAATGGCGTAAGGCTGGTTCCGGGAGATGATTTCGCAGACGCTTATAAAGAACTCGGGGAACCGGATAATTATACCGAAGCCGCCAGCTGTTATTTTGACGGTATGGATAAGGTGTACACATATACAGGATATGAAGTCAGAACATACCCGGACGGTGATAAAGATATCATTCAGGATATCTGCCTCTCGTCGAAGGATTTTTCAACCGATAAGGGAATAACGGCAGGTTCATCATTGGATGATGTCACAGCTGCTTACGGTAATGATTATAAGCTTACCGGTAAGATGTATAAATATTATCAAAGTGATACCGGATATATTTACTTCTTTATAATGAATGATGTGGTTAAGTATTTTGGATATGCAATTGATGCATCGAACTAATCTTTTATACAGGACAGGAGAAAATACATGACAACAATTAAGAAAGTACAGGTGGCGGTTCTTGCAGCGGTTCTTGTGGGAAGCATGCTTGTGGGATGTGCCGGGAAACGCACGGATAACAGCAGGGCAACTACGGCCGGTAACACAGCCGGAGACATAACCGTAAGCAGGGAGACGGAGACAGAGGCACCGACCCAGGCCCCGACAGAGGCGCCGACCCAGGCACCGACAGAGCCGCTGACAGAAGCTCCGACAGAAGCCCCCACACAGGAATACATAGGTGCATGGACACTTCTTTCGGAGGAACCGCTTAATCCGACGCAGTCCGGATATCCGGAACTTGACAGTCTGGTCAATGACCTTATAGCAAGGATTACGACATCGGATATGAATAATTATCAGAAGGTATGGGCGTTGTACGAATACTTTATCGACAATATTACATACAGCCGCGGAATGGATGCCCATACAGGAGAGTATTCTTCTTCGGATAAGGCAACGACACCTAAGGAAGTACTTTGGGCAACCGACCTTCTTAACTCGGGACAGGGCTGCTGTTATAATTATTCATCAGCATTTATGTATATAATGAGAGCACTCGGATACGACGCACATCTTGTATCGGGAAATGTGCCTAAATACGGAGGCGGAGTCACACCGCACTGCTGGCTTTATGTGAACCTTCGCGGTGGAAAATACACTTTTGATCCTGATCTCGATATGAATTTTTATACAAGAGATTTAAGAAACGGTGTAGAGAATCCGGCAAGGGACAGATATTTCTGTGTCCCAATCGATAATTTGAGTTATTTTTATGTGGCAGAAACATACCACACCAATTAGATATAAGGAGATTAATCATGGCAGATAAGAAATTAGTAGAAGCAATAACCCCTATGGAGGAAGATTTTGCACAATGGTATACAGATGTTGTTAAGAAAGCAGAGCTTATGGCTTATTCAAGCATTAAGGGATGCATGATTTTCAGACCGAACGGATATGCCATCTGGGAAAGTGTACAGAAAGAACTTGACAGAAGATTTAAAGAAACCGGCGTTGAGAATGTATATATGCCTATGTTCATTCCTGAGAGTCTTCTTCAGAAAGAGAAAGACCATGTGGAAGGTTTTGCCCCTGAAGTTGCATGGGTAACACAGGGAGGACTTGATCCGCTCCAGGAGAGAATGTGTGTAAGACCTACATCAGAGACTTTGTTCTGTGATTTCTATAAGGATATCATACAGTCATACAGAGATCTGCCTAAATGCTATAACCAGTGGTGTTCCGTAGTAAGATGGGAGAAAACAACACGTCCGTTTTTACGTTCAATGGAATTCCTCTGGCAGGAAGGCCATACGGTCCATGCCACAGCTGAGGATGCCGAGGCAAGAACAATACAGATGCTGAACGTATATGCGGATTTCTGTGAGAATGTTCTTGCAATTCCTATGATCAAGGGCCGCAAGACCGATAAGGAAAAATTCGCCGGCGCAGAAGCTACATATACGATAGAGGCACTTATGCATGATGGTAAGGCACTTCAGTCCGGTACAAGCCATAATTTCGGTGACGGATTTGCCAGGGCATTCGGAATCCAGTACACGGATAAGGATAATAAACTCCAGTATGCACACCAGACATCATGGGGAATGTCAACACGTATCATAGGAGCTATCATCATGGTTCACGGCGATAACAGCGGTCTTGTTCTTCCGCCGGCAATCGCTCCGACACAGGTAATGGTAATTCCTATTGCACAGCACAAGGAAGGCGTGCTTGACAAGGCAGCACAGATTAAAGACACACTTACGGCAGCAGGCTTCAGAGCAAAGATTGATGACAGTGATAAGACACCGGGCTGGAAATTTGCCGAGCAGGAGATTAAAGGAATCCCGGCAAGAATCGAAATCGGACCGAAGGATCTTGAGGCAGGACAGGCAGTGATCGTCCGCAGGGATACAAGAGAAAAGACAATAGTTAAGATAGAAGAGATTGCGGACAAGCTTAAGGAAATCTTTGTCACAATGCAGTCTGATATGCTTGAGAAAGCCAGAAAACACAGAGATTCACACACATATGAAGCAACTAACTATGAAGAGTTTAAGGATATCATAGCCAATAAGCCGGGATTTGTTAAAGCTATGTGGTGCGGAGATCTCGCATGTGAGATGAAGATTAAGGAAGATACAACGGCAACAAGCCGATGCATGCCATTTGAGCAGGAACATATCAGCGATGTATGTGTATGCTGCGGTAAACCGGCTAAGAAACTGGTATACTGGGGTAAAGCATATTAATCTGCAGGATTGGTGTATATATGATAATTAATTTGCCTGAAGATGTACGGCATATAATTAATAAATTAGCAGATGAAGGGTATGAAGCATACGCTGTCGGCGGCTGTGTCCGCGACAGCGTTATTGGTCGTGTACCGGATGACTGGGACATTACAACATCGGCAAGGCCGGAAGATGTTAAGCGCATATTCCGGCGTACCGTTGATACAGGAATTGAGCACGGAACCGTGACGGTAATGATCGGCAGGGAAGGATATGAGGTTACGACCTTCAGAATAGATGGCGAATATAAGGACAGCAGACATCCTGAGAACGTTGAGTTTACCGCCTCGCTTAAGGAAGATTTAAAGAGGCGTGATTTTACGATCAACGCCATGGCATACAATGAACAGGAAGGCATTGTTGACCTTTTTGGCGGAATGGATGACATCCGGTCAGGAATAATACGCTGCGTCGGTAATCCGGCAGACAGATTTGCCGAAGATGCACTGAGAATGTTAAGAGCCGTCAGATTCAGTGCGCAGCTGGGATATGACATAGATAAAGATACGGCAGCTGCAATAGAGGAACTGGCAGGAACGATAGCGGCCGTCAGCAAAGAAAGAATCCATACGGAAATAGGTAAGACAATTATGTCATCACATCCTGAATACATAGAAAAAGCATGCCGGCTTGGCATTACGCCGGTTGTTTTTGGTGAATTTGACAGGATAGATGACAAAGAGTTATCATATAAACTCATAAAGAAAATGCCGATGCAGATAGCATTCCGGTATGCAGCTTTGCTTTTTGCGGCGGGCGAACAGGGAACGCGCAGGATGCTGCGTGAGCTCAAGCTTGACAATGCGACTGTAGACCTTGCGGTTATACTGGTAAAATATCATGGAATACAATTGACGGAAGACGAATATATTATCAGATGCACTGCTTCCAAAACAGGAGCGGACAGGCTTCATGATATCCTGAAATTTGAGAAGCTGTTTTACGAAACGGCAGGAGATACGGTATCGGCACATATGGCGGCCGAAGAGGACAGGATTCTAAGCCTGATTGAAGCCAGAAAAGAATGTCTTTCAATTCATGAACTTGCAATTAACGGTTCAGACCTTATATCAATGGGGATGCAGCCGGGCAGACAGCTTGGCATTATGCTTGATCAATGCCTGGAACATGTTCTGGCGGCCCCGGAAGATAATACATATGATACTTTAAAGGAACTTGTTCATAAGTTGATGTGAATTTATATTTTTATCTCATATTTACAGTATCTGACTCATAGAATTAGATAGTTTAGAATCTGTGAGGTTGGTATTTATGGCGGATAAGGGTTTGGATATTGTAGATAAATATAATCTGGAAGTCGTACAGGTAAACCGCGGAAGGGGTGCGCAGGTGCTGCATACCGCCGATGGTCTGTACATACTTAAGGAATATAAGGGGCGGGGAAGTTATATTAATGATGAAGCGGTGATGTTAGATGCGCTAAATGCATCCGGACAGCTCTGTGTGGACGCTTATATTTCCGATTCGGAGGGCGTATACATAAATACATCATCGGACGGACAAAGATATGTTGTTAAGAAATGGTATGAATGTCGCGACTGTGATATCCGAAATTACGGAGACGTCACGACCGCAGTCAGGGCACTTGCATATATGCATAAAGTGCTCATGAAAGACATACCGGAAGGCTTTAAACGTGAGTCGGCAGATACCGGTAATGATATGAAAAGACATAATGCCGAAATCAAAAGAGTCGGCAAATATGTTGCAGGACGGAATAACCGCAATGAATTTGAAATGCTTGCAGGAACATGGTGTGATGCATTCTATGAAGAAGGACTGAGGGCGATAGAGAAGTGTGATGCCGTAAATGACGGATTTGGGGCAGCACGCGGAGTATGCCATGGTACATATAATTATCATAATGTATGTTACGGCCATAAGCTGCCGGTGATAATTAATTTTGAGCGGATGACACGGGGATTCGTAGTCAGCGATTTATATTGCATTATGCGCAAATTATTGGAAAAATATGACTGGGATATTAAACTTGCCTACCGTTTTATTACGGAATATGATAAAATAAGAACGTTAAATGATGATGATTTAAGATTGCTGGAGATTATGTTTACATTTCCGGAGAAATTCTGGAAACTGATTAATTCATATAATAATTCACGCAAGACATGGCTTCCGGCCAGGAATACGGAGAAACTTAAGAAAGTAATTGCGCAGAATAATAAGAGACTCGATTTTATAAATACATTGCATTGATATAACGGAGGAACATATGAGAAAGAAATTGTGGACAATATCAGCTGTGATGCTTTTTGCAGTAATGACACTTAGCGCATGTACCGGAACATCTTCTGTAAGACATCGTAATACCAATACAGAGACAAGTACGGCTGTCAATGCGGATAAATCGACGGGGGTGATCCGGAAGATAGATAAGGACACCAACAATATAGTTATATATTCCGTGGATGACGGCACTAAGACAATTTACAGCTATGATGAAGGGACTACCGCATATACAAAGTCGGGCAAAGTTATGTCTTTTGATAAACTCTCATGCGGAGATATTGTTGATATAGAATGTAACAATACCAATCAGAAAATAAAGAAAATAAGCATTTCATCCCGAAATAAGGTCTGGGAGAACACCAAAGTCACGAATTTCAAGGTTGATGAAAGCACGATGACAATGAAAATAGGACAGTCATTATATTCATACTCGGACAGCACATTTGTGTTCTCTGATGGTGAAGAGATAGATATATCCGAATTAAACAGTGAAGACCGGCTTATTGTGCGCGGGTATGATACATCGGTATGCTCGGTTGTTGTCGATAAAGGACATGGATATGTTACACTTTCGGGAGACCAGCTTTTTACCGGCGGATATGTGGATATCGGCGGCAGAGTTGTTAAAGTAATTGAGGAAGGAATGCTTCTGATAGTTCAGGAAGGAAGTTATAAAATAGAAGTCCGTAACGGAAAGTATGTTGCCGATAAGCAGATAACTGTCACGAGGAACGAGAAGACCGTTGCAGACTTCTCGGATGTGGCACCGATCGTGACAGAGACCGGAAATGTGCGTATTAACGTTAATGTGAGCGAGGCAATCCTTACGGTTGACGGAGCCGTCATGAGCGCGAATGAAGTTCTCACACTGGCGGCAGGAAAGCACACGATCAAGGTAAGTGCGGATGGATACAGTGATTATTCCACACAGATAGAAGTTGACAAGGGTTATAAGACAATAGATGTTACACTTAAGGCTGCTGCGGACGACGAGACATCCAAAGAAACAAAATCCGAGACGCAGACGGAGACGGAAACCGCTACAACGGACAGTTCAGGTAATGTAGTCAGTCAGAAAAATAAAGTCACGGTATCCGGCCCGGAGGGAGGATACATATATTTTGACGGAAAGTATATGGGAACGGCACCGGTTACATTTGCACTTGTGACGGGAGAACATGTCATATCCGTACTTTACAATAAACAGATAAACAGTTATACGGTAAATCTGTCGGAAGGCGGAGATGATGTAAAATATGATTTCACATCAAAGTAAATGGTATCAGCGGGGCATATGATGCATATAATGCACCAAACAATATTTCAGGATGATGGTTTATGCATCGTGCACTGACGATAGTTATTATTGCAATGTGCCTGGTTACAGCCGCATGCGGCCGCGCAGACACGAAGAGCAGCAACGTGTCGGATGTGGATTATACAGTAGTGGATAGGGCAGCAATTCCGGAAGAACTGGCTGCGACAATAGATGCACGCAAAGAATCTGACTTTGAGATATCGGCGTGCATTGACGGTTACACATACATTGTCAAAGGGTACGGAAAACAGCCGACCGGAGGTTACAGCATAAGGGTTGACAGACTGCAGACGAATGGAACGGATATGACGATGGCATCCACACTTATCGGCCCGTCGGCCGGTGAGGCAGTTAACAAGCTGGCAACATATCCGTACATAGTGATCAAGACAGAGGCAACGGATAACAATATATTATTTGAATAGCATAATCCCCTGGATATCTTCATATTCTGTAATGAGTGCGTATATCAGATTATGAAGAAACAGGGGATTTTTGTATGGAAACTGATAAAAAGACATTACATATGAATTACAGGAAAGGAACAACGGAACAGATTATAACTGTTGATGACGATTTCAATGTGCCGGACTCCAAACCGGATATTGTGAAAAAAATACATGAGAAGGGGCGGGTGGTAATAGAAAAAGTGAGGGCATCGGACGATAAAGTATCGGTAAGCGGAAACCTTATCTATGCATTGCTGTATAAAACCGGCAGCCGGTGCGCATGCATGAGCGGAAGCATTCCTCTTGAAGAGGTGGTTATGCTTGACGGAACCACACCGCAGGATATCATCAGATGCACGACCAGTCTTGAGGATATTACAATAACTGTTATCAACTCCAGAAAAATAAGCGTAAAAGCGGTAATAGTGGTACATATTATATCCGAGGCAATGTATGATAAAGATATAGTGTGCCACATGGATGTTGATAATCTGCAGACCATGAATGACACCGTTAATATTATGCAGCTTATCTCGTCGAAAAAAGATATTTTCAGGATAAGGGAATCTGTAAATCTTCCGTCAGACAGACCTAATGTTGAGCAGATAATATGGTATGATCTGAAAACTCAGAGCCTTGATATCCGCGCCTGTGACGGAGGCATCAGCATACGCGGAGAGCTTTATGTGTTCTGTATGTATACGGCAGAAAATGATGATGAAGGACTTTATTATTATGATGATGTGATAGCATTTTCCGGTAAAACAGATGTAGCCGGATGCACCGAGGAAATGCTTGCTGATGTGAATATCGCGCCATCGGAGGAAAGCCTTATAGCAAGACCGGACGCCAACGGAGAACTAAGAATCATGGATGCAGAAATTATTCTGGATCTTGACATAAGGGGATACATAGAGAAGGAGGAAGAAATTCTGGCCGATGCTTATTCGCCGGCATGCGAACTGGAACTTGTGAGGGAAGAGGCGATGTATCAGACATTCCTGCTCAAAAACAGTGTAAAGTGCAGATGTGATAACCGGTTTAAGCTTCCGGCAGACGGAATTATGCAGATTATCGGAAGCAGCGGAAGAACCATGATTGAAGATATGATAATCTCTGATAATAATGTTGTCGTTCAGGGGGCAGTTATTGTAGATGTAATATATATCAAACAGGATGATGATGACAAAATAGGATATGCGAAATACGAGCTTCCTTTTACGGAAAACTGTGAGATAAGCGGCATAAACAGTGACAGCATATGTGAGGGCCATCCAGGACCGTTGCAGGTATCGACAATACTTACAGGCGGAGGGGAAATAGATGTAAAATGCTCGGCGACAGTGGATCTTATGGCGGTAAGCAGACGGAGAGACAGTTTTATATGTGATGCAGCCGTATCGGAAAGGGACAATGAAGCGATAAAAAATATGGCCGGAATAACCGGATATATAACAAGGGAAAATGACACATTGTGGAACATAGCGAAAAAATACCATACGACGGTAAGTGATATTCTTGAGACAAACGGACTTGCAAGCGACAGGGTACAGCCGAAAACCAAACTGTTAATTGTGAAGAAATGTTAGAAATAGTTACTGCCGGACCACGAAGAACACACATTCGTAATCCGGCAGTTTCTGATGGTATATATAATCTTATTCGTTATCCTTAAACCAGCTGTCAAACTTATCCATAACAGCTTTATAAGTATTCTGGCACAAATCCGGAAGATTGGTACCCCATGCTTTGGTAGCCTGACTGAAGCCTTTCTTGAAAGCATCTACCATCTGCTGCATCTTCTCCTTATCATCTCCTGCAAGTGCGGATGCAAAAGAGAGAATTCTGTCAGATGTCTGGTCGGCACCCCAGTATCCGTCATCAGCAACATCTTTCTTAGCCTGAGCGATCGTGTCGGCGTCAAATATACCTGCCTTAAGCATCTCATCCCATGATGACTTGGATGTAAGGTCGACACCGGCCTGTTTTGTAAACATTTTCTCAACAAGGCTCTTAAGCTGTGAAGTGCGGGCGTCGGCATCAGCCTTGAGCTGTGCGACAATACCTGCTCTGTCCGATTTGGACATAGAGGAAATAGTCTTATAATCCGTAGAAGATGATTTCTCATATACAACAGCATCTTTGGAAGATGAGGCTTTAGCATTATCATCTGTCTTGCGGGTTTTCTTAGCTGCGTCATCTGCAGCATACATCTGCGCTGCCTGTCCGGCAGCAGTAATTCCGTTTACCATTATGTAGATCTCCTTCCGTGGAAACTTAATTTATTTTTTTTCTATTTATTATATCGGTATTTCCGGAAGATATAATAACACTTTATATTAGTGTATTGATTTTAGTACATTATGACGTTATAATGATAAATGTAGTGTGCATTCGGCACACAGATGAAGAAAAGGTGGTCAGACATGAATAGTATCAGTCTTAAGGCTTATGCCAAGATTAATATAGGACTAGATGTAACGGGTAAACTGCCGGATGGTTATCATCTGGTGAAAATGATAATGCAGAATATCGATTTATATGACGAGGTGGTATTGACGGAAAATGTGTCGGGAGACATCAGGCTTGATATGAATGTTGATTTTCTGCCGACGGATGAACGTAATCTGGCATATAAAGCAGCCAAATTAATGAAAGAGGATTTTGGTATCGACAGGGGCATTGATATATATATCCGCAAGAATATTCCGGCGGCAGCGGGAATGGCGGGCGGAAGTGCGGATGCAGCTGCGGTCATGACAGGTATGAATAAGCTGTTTGACTTGAATATCGATAGAAATATTCTCATGGAACACGGTCTTAAACTTGGTGCGGATGTACCATACTGCATTATGGGCGGAACTGCCCTGGCGGAAGGAATCGGCGAGAAACTTACACAGCTTTCGCCATGCCCGGATTGCTATGTCCTGGTTGCGAAACCGGATATCAGCGTCTCTACAGCGTATGTATATACGAATCTGGTGTTGGATGATACAACCGTACACCCGGATATAGATATGGTAAGAAATGCACTTGAATCCGGAGATATACGTACAGCTGCACAGAATATGGGTAATCTGCTTGAAAATGTCACACAAAAAGAATATCCGGTCATATCGGAAATCAAACACATAATGGATGATAACGGCGCGCTCGGTTCATTGATGAGCGGAAGCGGACCCACTGTATTCGGTCTGTTCGATGATTATGGTACTGCATCGGAATGCCTTGCGGCAGTGGATAAGAGCGGTAAAGCAAAGGATATACATCTGGTTAAGGTGTGTAACGGAGGATTGGAATGATATCAGATATGCAATTTCTTGAGAAGGGCGACGGAAGATCCTTGCGGGACACAGTCTATAAAGAATTGAAGGAAGCTATTTTGTGCGGGGATATCGCCTCGGATGAGAGGCTTATGGAAATCCCGTTAGCCAATAAAATGGGAGTCAGCAGGACTCCTGTACGCGAGGCAATCAGACGTCTTGCAAAGGAGCACCTTGTGGTCATAACCCGTGGTAAGGGCGCGAGGGTTGCCGGAATCAGCGACAAGGAGGCTAAGGATGCGCTGGAAGTAAGAATTATGATAGAGGCTATGTCGGCCAGACTTGCGGCGCACAATATTACACCCGAACAGGTGGAATATCTTCGTGAAATCAATAATAAAGCACGCGAAGCAGCGGCACGCAAAGACAGGAACGCGATTGCCGAGTATGATAATCTGCTGCACCGTTTTATAAGCGAGGCATCCGGAAATACAATACTTTTCACGGTAGCCCGGTTTCTTGAAGGACAGGTACTCAGATATCGCATAGAATACATTAAGAATCTGCCGGATTTTGACGGCATGCTTGATGAACATGATGCATTGATAGAAGCGCTTGAAAAAGGCGAGGATGAGAAGGCCGAAAGCCTGATTACAACGCATATAATAAGCCAGAAAGATGCAATGTCAAGAATACTTGCAAGAATGTCTGAATAGAACCGGTTTATATGGCAATAATCTCTGTATAAGATTTAAGGAGGTTATTCCCATGAAGAAAATAATTATGCCGGTTATTGCTGCTGTCATTGTGATTTCAACGGCAATATCAATTATTACATATACAAAGAGCAGTGGATACAGGACACAGAAAGAGATAGCAGATAATATAATCAGATTTCATGTGCGCGCCAACAGCGACAGTGATAAGGACCAGAATCTGAAGCTTAAGGTCAAGGATGCAGTGGTAAGTTATCTGCAAAAAGAACTTTCATCCGCGGACAGTCTTGACGATGCGCGAAATATTTTATATGATGACAGTGCGCAGATAAAAGATATTGCGCAGACGGTAATTAAATCCGAAGGCATGTCATATAATGTGGATGTCTATTTTGAAAAATCATATTTCCCGCTTAAGACATATGGCGATATGTCATTTCCTCCGGGAGAATATGAAGCATTCAGGATTGATATCGGAGAAGCCGGCGGACATAACTGGTGGTGTGTTCTTTTTCCGCCGTTATGCATGGTGAGCCAGTCGTATTCGGTGGTTCCGGACGATTCGAAACAGATGCTTAAGAATGTTCTATCAGATGAGGCATATGATACCGTAACGATGCAGGATTTAAGTAACAACAGATACCGGGTAAGATTTAAGTATCTTACTTTTCTGAATAAATTATTTGATTAAGAAAGGATAACCGCATTTATATGCGGGGGCGATGATTATGAGTAAGACAAAAGTAGCAGTATTATTCGGCGGACAGTCTTCGGAACATGATGTTTCATGCGTATCCGCAGCTACAGTAATTAACAGTATTGACAGAGATTACTATGATGTTGTGATGGTAGGCATCACTAAGGACGGCAGATGGCTTAAGACCGAGAGCGTGGATAAGATTACGGATGGCAGCTGGAGAGACGGCAAAGTGAGCATGATACTCTCACCGGACCGCACACATAAGGGTTTTGTGGCTATTGAGAACGGCAAGTGCAAAGTGGAACCGGTGGATGTCGTTTTTCCGGTACTGCACGGACTCTACGGTGAGGATGGAACGGTTCAGGGCATACTTGAACTTGCCGGAATCCCATATGTCGGATGCGGAGTTGTTGCATCAGCTGTATCGATGGATAAGCTGTTTACCAAAGTGATCGTCAATTCCATAGGAAATATAAGACAGGCACGTTATGTGGCCATAAGAAGGCGCGAACTTGAGAATATGGATGACTGCGTTGCACGCGTAGAGAGTGTACATAAATACCCTGTATTCATAAAGCCGAGTAATGCCGGCTCCTCTAAGGGCGTATCCAAGGCACATAACCGCGTGGAACTGATTAGCGGACTTAAAGAAGCGGCCGTACATGATGAGAAAATTCTCGTCGAGGAGACGATTGTCGGCAGGGAAATCGAATGTGCCGTACTTGGCGGTGACGAACCGAAGGCATCCGGCGTGGGCGAGATACTTGCAGCAGCGGATTTTTATGATTTTGATGCTAAATATAACAATGCAGAATCCAAGACGGTTGTAGGACCTGACCTTCCGGCCGGCAAAGAAGATGAAATCCGTAAAGACGCAGTTGCTATTTTCAATGCGGTTGACGGATTCGGACTTGCAAGAATAGATTTCTTCCTTGAGAACGGAACAAATGATGTTGTATTTAATGAATTAAATACAATGCCGGGATTCACGTCGATAAGTATGTATCCGATGCTTTGGGCCAATAAGGGACTTGACAAGAAAACACTCGTGGATAAATTAATCCGCAGTGCATTTAACAGACATAAGTAAGGTGTAAAATATGAGTAAAAAGGCCAGCATTAAGGTTAGCGGACTTCATACTTCAGAGGCATATGATGAAGATGAGAACATTGAAGTGATAAGCATAGGTACATACAGCAAGCGTAACGGGATTCATTTTATTAAATATGATGAACAGGCTAAGAATCCGGAAGATGTGAACCACAACCTTATTAAAATAGCACCGCAGCAGATAGAGATTGTTACCAGGGGTGCCGGATATACCAATATGATATTCAGGATAGGTGAGAAAATAACAACCTATTATGCAACTCCTTTTGGCGGAATGAATATCAGTATTGATACATATGACATGAATTTTACCGAAGAAGATGACAGAATATCGGTTGATATCAATTACGGACTGGAAGTTAATCTTGATTATGTTGCGGAATGTAAAGTGCATATCGAAATAGAGATGCTTGAAGACAAGTAATATTAAGGGAATACCGGCAAACCGGTATTCCCTTTTATGTTGATGTATTTAACCCCTAAAGGTATTCGTTAAAAGCATCCTTGACGGATTGATCGGCTTTATTCATTATGTAATCATACCAGCCGTTGCGCTTGACTTCCGAGCCACATTTCTTCTATCTGTATGGCATTGTTGGATGTGATTTTCCCGGGTTCGATATAACTTCTTATGCGGTAATCCTTAAGAACAACACGGGCCATACTGAGCATAAAAATAGAACGCTGCAATAAACAGCGTTCTAATGGATTCTGTAATTATTTCTTTTTGGATTTGGCAGGTGCTTTAGCCTTGGTGGCTTCGGCCTGGGCCTTGGCGGCTTTCTCGGCGAGCTTTGCCCTGAAACCTTTCTTCTTAGGCTGAACGGTTACCTTACCTCTGGTGCTGATGATTTCGGTAATGTAAATACCGCTTACTTTAACCTTGGATTCCATCTTAACCGGAAGTGCGTCGAATACCTTGACATCAGCTATAAGGGTCATAACCTTAGGACCGATCTTGGCTTTGACGATAGGCATCTTGGCTAACTTCATATATTTAGGAATCTGTTCTGTGACAACCTTAGGCAGGTTAGCTTCCGTTATTTTCATACGCTTCTTATCAATGACTAACATCGATAGAATCTGCGATGCCGCTTCTATATCAGCCTGTGAAGCCTCCTGCTTCTTCTGCATCTTACGGCCTACGATGATAAGTACGATGAAAAGAACGAGAACCACAGCCAGAACGATAAGTACTATTTTAAGTGCTAATGGCATATCTTAAGTCCTCCTTATTTTCTTAAAATGAATTATAACATAAAGAAACGGCAAGTACAAACATTAATTGCAAATCTGCGTAAATCTGATATAATTAAGTGACAAGTGTGCACAGATTATATATCCTGTGCCGGTAAAGGAAGGAATTATTATGAGACTGATTTTGGTAATGTTATTTCTGTTATTATATTTTATTGTCAGTATACCGATTTTCGGGATTGAATGGATTATCGGTAAAATTAATCCGCATGCCAGGGATATAAGCTCTCTCAGGATAGTGCAGTTCGGATTCAAGGGAATATTGTTTTTCTCCGGAACCAAGACGACGGTTATAGGATTTGAGAATATACCGAAGGATAAACCGGTGCTTTTCGTGGGTAATCACAAGAGTTTTTATGATGTTATAATATCGTACTCCATGATGCCTAATCTTACCGGATTTGTTGCCAAGAAAGAAATAGAGAAAGTTCCGCTTTTGAGAACATGGATGAGATTTGTGTACTGTCTTTTCCTTGACCGCGACAACCTCAAGGAAGGTCTCAAGACAATCCTGCAGGGAATTGAATACATTAAGAGAGGAATATCAATTGTTATATTCCCGGAGGGAACGCGTAACACGTTTGAGGATGGAATGCTTCCGTTTAAGGAGGGAAGCTTAAAGTTCGCCGAGAAGTCAGGATGCCTGATCATTCCGATGGTGCAGAATAACACGGGAGAATGTCTTGAGAAACATATGCCATGGATCAGGAAAGCGCATACAGTCATAGAATTCTGCGAACCGGTTGATATAAAGCTGCTTGATAAGGAAGATAAGAAACACGTTGCTGCATATGTCCAGAAAATCATGGAGGGCGTTTACGAGAAGAATAAAGCACTCGTATAATTAAAATATGACGGATTTGCGGGATTATTGAGCATCGATTTTAGGTAAAAACACAATTGACACAAATTGCATGAATGAATATACTGATTGGTAGTACCAATATTGGTACTACCAATTTTTATATACGGAAAGAAGAATAAGATGAAGTACATTAAGCAGTTTCTTGTTATTATTGCGATTTCCCTTGTCGGGGAACTTTTACATTACCTGCTTCCGCTGCCCGTACCGGCCAGCATATATGGTATGGTAATTATGTTTGCCGGACTCATGACCGGTCTTATCAAACTCGATGCGGTTAAGGATGCAGGCAAATTTATGATAGAGATAATGCCGGTTATGTTTATTCCGGCAGGTGTCGGGCTCATGGCATCATGGGGCGTGCTTAAACCGATGATTATCCCGGTAAGCATTATAACGGTGGTAACCGTAGTTACCGTTATGGCGGCGTCGGGCAGAATTTCCCAGACGATTATCCGCATGGACCGGAAGAAGAAAGAGAGGAGTGCGGACAATGAGTGAATTTACGGAAACTTCAATGTTTGCCGGCGTTACGGTAAGCCTGTTGGCCTATATTATAGGCGCACTGCTCAAGAAAAAATTCAAACTTGCTATTTTTAATCCGCTCCTTATATCAATAGTGCTTACAATAATAATGCTTGTTATTGCCGATATTGATTATGATGTGTATGCGCAGGGTGCAGATTATTTAAGCTGGTTTCTGACTCCGGCTACGGTGTGTCTTGCTATCCCGCTCTATGAGCAGTGGGAGCTGCTTAAACATAATGTAAAAGCAGTTATGCTTGGAATTACAGCCGGCGTGCTTGCAAGCCTTACAACGGTTCTGGTATTGTCACTTATAATGCATCTGTCGCATGAAGAGTATGTTACATTGCTTCCGAAGTCCATCACAACGGCTATCGGAATGGGCGTTTCGGAGGAACTCGGCGGATATGTCACTATAACGGTTGCAGTAATAATTGTTACAGGTGTTATCGGTAATATTTTTGGTGAACTTATATGCAAAATCTTCAGGATAACGGAGCCTATTTCCAAAGGAATTGCTTTCGGCTCAGCATCGCATGCAATAGGAACGGCCAAAGCCATGGAACTTGGTGATGTCGAGGGCGCAATGAGCAGCCTTTCAATAGCGGTAAGCGGTATTCTCACTGTTGTAGGTGCAAGTATTTTTGCGCATTTTATGTAGATTGGAGCGGAAATGGCAGAGTATGATGTTGCAATTGAATATATATTCGGATTGATGAAGGACGGTACGCTCAAAGTCGGAGATAAACTTCCAACGGAGAGAGCGATAGCGGCAGAACTTGGGATAGGCCGTAATAAAGCAAGAGAGGCCTTGAGCATACTCAGCGGTATGGGAATGATCGAGAGCAGACAGGGCTCAGGTAACTTCGTGTCAGGCAATGCCTCAGGTGCTATCAAGAATATGATCATCATGATGATGGCACTTAATACGATATCCAGGCAGGAAGTATGCAAATTCCGCCGGGATATGGAAAAAGCAGTATGCAGCAGCCTTATATCCAACCCTCCTTCTGAAGAGATAAAAAACAGGATTAAAGACACACTTCGGGCTATGGACGGCCTTTCTGGTGAAGAGCTCGCAAAGGCGGACCATGATTTCCACAATGCACTGGTAAAGGCGACCGGGAATAAATTATGGGAGGTCATGATGGATGCCGTGGCTGATCTTTACAGCGAATGGATCGATTATGTAATCCAGAAAATAGATGTTAAGAATCGCGCAAAACTTATGCAAAGCCATAAGGATATTTTTAACAATATCATAGAGGATAAGCCTCGTAAGGCAATGCAGGCAATTGAGAAACATTATGAACTCATAGAAGAACTTCTTAAATAGAAAATAATAATGCCCTGGAAATTTATAATATGTAATTGGAGATAGAATGTGGAAAAAATTTTGTTAATTAATGTAAATGATACGGACATTAAAAAAGTAAGCGATGTTTTTGTTAGATTGAGAATAAGAACTGATATAGTTAAACCTGAATTTTATGGATGCACACTGGGGGAACTTGCGTCGGGAAACGCATCAGCGAAGCCGGCCGGAGCGTCATTTGGAGAGAGTATTGTCGTTATGTGCGGACTCAGGGATAAAAGACTGGATAAGGCACTGTTTGAATTGAGGCACAGCGGCGCTAATGTGGATTACAAAGCGGTGCTTACACCGACCAATGCGGACTGGGGACTTGAGAGGCTGGTCAGGGAACTTAGAAGGGAAAAGCTTATGATGCGTTGACGGCGCCAAACCAGCCGGGTTAGCCGGAGAGCTTCCCGACGTGGCGCTATGTGCTGCTGGAAGAATAAATCTGCGATATATGATACGATACATTCACACTTTTTAGGATAAAATCAGTAATCTGGTGATAATATCTTGCTATATGTGATACTATAATGTGATAATATATAAAATCAAGTATGCTAAAAGATATGTTGAATCTAATATATTACAATATAAAACATGCCAAATTGACACCAAATGCCAAAAAAATCGCAAAAAAGTGTGAATTAGTGAATTTTAAATTTAAAATAGTATCAATCAAGATAATGAAAAAACCTCAAGTACATTACACTGGGACTGAAACTATTAAATATGATACAGACACCCCGAAACCGGTGCATCAAGTGGCGCCAAACCAGCCAGGTTAGCGTACGCTGCATCTCGCTGTCGGCTGTCGCCGACTAATCAGCCAATAATAAATGCTCCGGAAAATAAACTTTCCGGAGCCAGTGTATCAAGTGGCGCCAAACCAGCTCGATTCCGCATACGCTGCATCTCGCTGTCGGCTGTCGCCGACTAATCAGCCAATAATAAATGCTCCGGAAAATAAACTTTCCGGAGCCAGTGTATCAAGTGGCGCCAAACCAGCTCGATTCCGCATACGCTGCATCTCGCTGTCGGCTGTCGCCGACTAATCAGCCAATAATAAATGCTCCGGAAAATAAACTTTCCGGAGCATTATTATCGTCTGATTGATTTGGCTTGTAGCTTATCCAAAGTATCTCTTTAACAGACCTTCGAAAGCTTTTCCGTGGCGAGCTTCGTCTCTTGCCATTTCGTGAACTGTGTCATGGATTGCGTCGAGATTAGCTGCTTTGGCACGTTTTGCAAGGTCTGTCTTGCCTGCTGTTGCGCCGTGCTCAGCTTCAACTCTGAGTTCGAGGTTCTTCTTTGTGCTGTCTGTTACAACTTCTCCGAGAAGTTCTGCAAACTTAGCTGCGTGTTCAGCCTCTTCAAAAGCTGCTTTCTCATAGTACATTCCGATTTCCGGATATCCTTCTCTGTGGGCAACTCTTGCCATTGCAAGGTACATACCTACTTCTGAGCACTCTCCGTTAAAGTTAGCGCGGAGGTCTGCCATAATATCCTCTGAAACGCCCTGTGCAACACCAACAACATGTTCTGCCGCCCATGTTCTGTTGTCATCCTGCTTGATGAACTTGTCTGCCCCTACACCACATACAGGGCACTTCTCAGGAGCTGCCTCTCCTTCATAAACATAACCGCATACGCTGCATACAAATTTTGCCATAATATAAAATCTCCTTTAAAATATTTATTTTATTGAGTTGTAAACAAAATAGTAATGATTACTGTTTAATAATAGCAATGATTACTGTTTTTGTCAATAACTTTTTTAAATTATTTATTTACAGTTTGCGCATTTTCCGTAAAAAAATGTAGCATGACCTGTAATTATGCCGTCAAACCCGGTGCCGGCTTTTTCAAGAATGTCATCCGGAACAGGGTAATCAAGGTCAATTACCGCTCCGCATGATTCACATATAAAATGATTGTGCGGCCTGACATTGCCATCAAAATGATCAAAACCGTCCTTCCCCGGAAGTTTAATTGCTTCGCCGAGGTCAACAAGAAGGGAAAGATTTCGGTAAACCGTTCCCAGACTGATGTTGGGGAAATGTTCTCTCAGGTTATTGTAAACCGTCTCGGCTGTGGGGTGATCCTTTCGCGACATAAGAAATTCACGCACGGCTTCACGCTGCCTGCTGTATTTCATAGCTGTTGATGCCATATTGTTCTCCTCGATATTAGTAATCATTATCAATATACATTCAATTGATTTATGTGTCAAGTGAGAGTATAATAATTTTTATGAAAAATATATGGAAAATTATAATGGCAGCGGCGGTATTCATATCAATATGCGGATGCAGCCGGGTAACTCCGTCTTCAACTAAATATATTGCGCAGGGATATGCACTTAATACATATGTGAAAGTCACGCTTTATGGCAGCGGAAGTGATGAAATCGCCGGCAGGGCAGTGGATATGTGCTCGGAATATGAGCGGATTTTTTCCCGCACGGACGAGGATTCCATGTTATACAGGCTTAATAATGCGGGAAGCCTTACGCGTAAAGAGGCAGCTGATGATAAAGGGTTTGATGAACTGACCGCACTTGTGCGCTCCGGCATTGAATACGGAAAGCTTACTGATGGAGCACTTGATATAACAATAGAACCTGTTTCTTCATTGTGGAAGTTCGGAACTGATGAAGCGGCATTGCCGGATGCTGGGCAGATAGCAGATGCATTGACCAAAGTGGATTATTCCAAAGTCGAGGTTACTGACGATTTCATAGAACTTAACGGATGCAGGCTGGATCTGGGTGCTACCGCCAAGGGATATATTGCAGGAAAAATATGTGATTATCTTAAGAAAGAAGACGTAACAGGTGCGATAGTGGACCTGGGCGGCAATATATCATGTATCGGGACGAAGGCGGACGGCACAGGATTTACGGTAGGAATCAAGAAACCGTTTGATGAAGAAGGACAGATGTCGCTCGCGCTGGACCTGAGTGATATGAATATAGTTACATCCGGCGTGTATGAGCGGTATTTTTATGATAATGATAAATTATATCATCATATATTGAACCCGGCGACCGGATATCCGTGTGAGAACGGTCTGCTCTCAGTGACCGTGATTTCTGCGGATGCCGCACAATGCGATGCGTTGTCAACAGGATGTTTTGTCCTTGGAATGGATAAGGCAAAAGAACTCGTAGAAGGGCTTGATAGCGTATATGCAGTTTTTATAGATGATAACTATGATGTGTATTACACAAAAGGGACAGAACGCTTTATAAAGGAGTAGTGAAATGGAAGATAATATTAAAGAACAGATACTGACATGTCTTGATATGGCGGATGAAATTGAACGAAGCGGCGTTATTAAAGACAGGATCAACACTGGTTTCAGGGAGAATCTGCGATATGAAATGCTCAAATTTCTGGCATATCTGTCCACGGCTGACGGGATTTTTACGCAGACAGAGGCTGATTTTGTGAAGGAAGCAACGGGATTTGACGCTACGGAAGGAATGTTGAAAGCGATAATAGGCAGCGAACATCTTATGGCAGCGGAATACCTTGAGAAGCCGCCTTTTGCCCTTAAATGCTGTGTGCTTGCCGATGCCGGAGAGCGCACGAAGGAACATAAAAGATGTGCGGTTACTTATATAAATACTTTCCGTAATATGGGTCAGTCATATATCGCATGCAATGATGTTACTTCCGATGAAGAGATAAGAAGGCTTACGGCATATGTCGGAATGATGGAAAAATTCGCCAGAGAATACGGACTTCTTGCACCGAAGGGAAGCATTAAGGAAACTGAAGTTAAGAAAAAAACCGTTGACGAAGCCCTTGAAGAATTAAACAGCCTTACGGGGCTGGATGCGGTCAAGCAGGACGTTAACAGCCTTGTAAACCTTATGCAGGTGCAGAAAATACGTGAGGAACGCGGGATGAAACAGCCGTCTGTTTCCAAACATCTTGTTTTTGCGGGTAATCCGGGAACCGGTAAAACAACGGTTGCAAGGCTTCTTGCCGGTATATATTATTCGCTGGGAGTCCTTTCAAAAGGGCATCTTGTTGAAGTAGACCGGTCAGGACTGGTAAGCGGATATATAGGCCAGACGGCGACTAAGGTTATGGATGCGGTTAACTCAGCGATGGGTGGTATCCTTTTTATAGATGAGGCATATACACTTACAGCCGGTAAGAAGGAGGGCGATTTCGGACAGGAAGCGGTGGACACGCTCCTCAAGGCAATGGAAGATAACAGGGATAATCTGGTGGTTATCGTTGCGGGGTATACGGATTTGATGGAAGAGTTTCTCGATTCCAATCCGGGACTGCGTTCCAGATTCAACAAATATATACTTTTTGAGGATTATACGCCGAAACAGCTGCTTGATATTACCAAAAGCATGGCTGCGAAGCAGGATTATGTGCTGTCGGAAGAGGCTAAGTTAAAGACACTTAATTATTTTGAAACAAGGTGTGCAAATAAACCGGAGAATTTTGCAAATGCCAGGGAAGCGAGAAATTATCTTGAACATGCCATGGCAAAGCAGGCCGGCCGGATTGTTGCCATGAAAAAGGATAATAAAGATATCGATAAAGATACACTTATGACTATTGAGGCAGAGGATTTAGAGGCGTAAGACAGGGAATGCGTTTGGTTTGATTTTTTAGGCAATGTATGGTAATATTGTAGATAACCTAAATATTTGGAGGACTAATTTCAATGAAGAAAAGATTAATGGCAGCCGGACTTGTTGTACTTATGGCAGCGACAGCTTTTACCGGATGCAGTAAGGTTAAGAAAATCGACGATTCAACGGAGGCGACAACAGCTGAGGCTGAGACAATGGCACGTGTTGATGTTGACGTAGATATACCTGATTTCAGCAGCTATGTGACACTCGGTGATTATACCGGAATCGATATTGATGTGGACAGCGCCGAAGTTACAGACAAACAGTTAGAACAGGCTAAGCAGAATGTGATCAAGAACAAGACCACGCAGGAACATGTTACGGACCGCAAGGTACAGGATAAGGATAAGATTCATCTTCAATATACCGGATATCTGGATGACAAGGCATTTGAGGGTGGAAGCACCGGTAAGGACGGAACCGATTATACTATCGGAGGTAATTACATTCCTACACTTAACGACCAGCTTATAGGGCTTGAGTGCGGCAAGGAGTATTCACTTAATTGTAAATTCCCGGACAATTACGGCAAAGAGGAATTAAACGGCAAAGACGTAGTATTTAAAGTTACGGTAGATTATATTTACGGTGATGATATTGTGCCGGAATGGAATGATGATTTTATCAATACCATAACAGAAGGCAAATATACTACAACGGCAGATTACGAAGCGTATATGAAGGAATCTCTTAAGTCAAGCAATGAAAGCAAGCAGAACGAATCATACCGCGCAGCATTGTGGGCAAAGATTATTGATAATACCAAGATAAGTGAATATCCTCAGGATAAGCAAGATGAGGTATATAACCAGTTTTATGAATATATGGTAAACAGCTATAAGAGCATGGCTACAAAGTATTCTATGAAGTATGAAGACGTACTTAAGGCATATGGTATCACGGAAGATGATATTAAGAAAACTTGTGAAGAACAGGCGAAGTCACAGCTTGAATATTGTATGGTAGCATATGAGATAGCATCAAAGGAGAACATTGAACTTTCTGATGATGAGTATAACGAGATGGCTGAGAAATACGCCAAGTATGTGGGATACAGTTCAATTGCTGATATGCAGGAGGCAATGTCACAGCAGTACCTTTATGACAGTTTCCTCATAAGCAAGGTAAGTGATTATCTCAGTGATAAGAACAATATGGTAGTTAAGGATGCTACCGAGGCTACAACAGCAGCAGAATAACCTGAACAAGGGGGCGATGGGTTGGATACAATCAGAGAAGAATTAGAAATTTACAGAACAGTTGCATCCATGACAGGAGCGATTTTGTACAGATACGAAATCGCTTCTGACAGCATGAAATTTATTTTTAGTCGTGCCGAAGCGTTAAGATATGGCTCGACCATTAATAATTATGTTCAGATGTTGTACAGACAGAGAGATACCGGCACGGGGAGCGAAATCAATGTGGATGACCTTATACAGGGACTTAAGAACCCGGAGAAGGGATATTTTGAGTGTAAGGCGAGACTGAGTAATTTCGCTGGTTTTGCCAAGTGGTATGATGTAATAGGGAAGACAACATATGATGACAATAATGAGCCGCAATACATAATCGGCAGAATATCCGAGGTGGCTGATGCCGGGTACGGCGTACAGACCGATAATACGGACAATGAGGATTATGATAAGTTTACGGGACTTCTGGGTAAGGCCGGAATTATACGCAGACTTAATGAAATGTGTATGTCCGGAAATGGAGCGGAAGCGGCATTTGCGGAATTTAAGGTAGAAGGTATAGAGACATATATCAGTGGCGACAGCATGACAATCAGTATCGCAGAATGTTTCAAACGCATATTTCCTTATAATGCATATGTCGGTTGTGCATCGCAGAATGAATTTTATGTAATATATAATGGCGACAGGATTAATAATGAACTGGCTATTGCATTTGCGAGACTCAAATCCGAAATACAGGGAATCATAGGAACGGCGGCATATGCGCCGGAACTTGATTGCGGTGTATATATAGGAAGTTTCCCAAAAGGCCAGGAATTTGACATAATGGAAAAGGCACATATGTCATTGCTGAAGGCCAAATACCACCATCCGGGAACACTTGTTGTGTACTCCGATGAGATAGAAATGGAATTTGATGAATCTAAGAGAAAGCTGGAAGATGTTGAATTTGACCATAATCTGGTTGAGAGTGCATTAAGCATTATGTCCGGAAGCGGAGAAATAGGCGAAGCAATCAGCCTGATTTTTACCCAGATAGGCGAAAAATACGGTATCGACAGGATAGCGGTGCATGAACTTGATGCCAAGAATAAGAGTGTTAAAGTAACATACAGCTGGGTTTCACCGAAATGCCCGGATGTGGAATGCAGAATCCATAATGTTCATCTTGTCGGATATGATGACCTTGAGAAAATATATGAACAGCGCAAGATTATTATAGTTTCAGATACCAAGAACCTTGAGACTCATAAATTCTTTGCCAAGATACAGGCAACGGGACTTAAGTCATATGTGCAATGTGTTTTTACGGGAAAACACCATAGCAGCGGCTGCATAAGTTTTGAGTGTTTTGGCAGCAGACATAACTGGAACGATACTGAGATTAAGACATTTAAGCTTATTTCCCAGCTCGTGTCTTCATTTTTGCTCAATATAAGGGAATACGAGGAAATCCTTCTCGAACGTGACAGCAATGAAGGCCGGGATGCGCTTACGGGACTTTTGAAACAGGAAGTTTTTATTGAGGAAGCGGCCAAATATATCAAATGTTGTAAAGATGAGAAGCTTGCTGTGGTATATACCGGCATGAAGAATTTTATGTCAGTTAATTCAAGATTCGGATATGCCGCCGGTGATAATGTCCTGAAGGAATACACGAAGGTACTAAAGGAAGATGAACGTTTCATAATGGGATGCAGGGTTAATGCCGACAATGTAATAATACTTGCAAAAATATTTGACAGACGCGGCAACAGACTTTCGGCAGCACTTATCAACAGGTTAAATGACGTTTTCGCAGATGGATGCGAGCAGTTATGCCCGGGATTGGATGTATCGATAACGGCCGGAATGGCAATCATTGATGATGTGTCAGAACCGGTAGAACATTACATTGATAAGGCATTATCGGCAAGGGGAAGAGCTGTCAACGGAGGTCTTGACGGAGTTATCGCGGATTAACGGCTTGACGTACGCCACAGAATATAATATTATGATAGGGTTCCGTCAGGAAATGACGGAAAAGTGTTGCATCCCGAGTTATGCGGGAGCGATAACGGAAAGGAATAAAATGAATATCAACAAGAAAACTATCAGCATGGTTATAGTCGCTGCACTTGCGGCATTGCTCATTATCATGACAGTGACCCCAATCGGCTATATACCAATCGGACCACTTGCAATAACCGTTAACATGATACCGGTTGCAATCGGGGCAGTAATACTCGGACCTTCGGGAGGAGCAGCCTTGGGATTGGTGTTTGGCCTTACTGCATTTGCCAACGCAGCAAATGTGCTTGGAACACCAAGCATTGTAGGAACAACTCTCTTTAGCGTTAGTCCGTTCCTTACGGCTGTTGTATGTATCGTACCGAGAGTCCTTGAGGGAATCTTTGCGGGACTTATATGCAAGGCATTGAACCGCACACCGGTTCCGAAGGCTGCTAATTATGCCATTACCGGTTTTGCAACAGCATTTTTAAACACACTGTTATTTATGGGAACGCTGATTATCTGCTTTACACCGACCCTCAGAGCTAACAACTGGTGGGTAGAAGGCCAGAATGTATTCGCATTTGTTGGAGCTTTTGTAGGAATCAATGCTGTATTGGAATTTGCTTTTTCGACGGTAATTACTTCGGCAGTCGGATTCGGACTTTATAAGGCCGGACTTGTAATGGTTAATGCCAAGAAAAAGACTGCATAAGACAGATAAACTGTCTGAGGAGACGAAATGCTGCTTGCAATAGATATGGGAAATACCAACATAGTAATCAGCTGCATAGATGGCAGAAACATTGCTTTTGTTGAAAGAATAAGTACAGATATATCAAGAACGGAACTTGAATATGCCATAAGTTTTAAGATGGTATTCGAGCTTCACGGGATTGGCTCGGATTCAATTGACGGAGCAATCCTTTCATCTGTCGTGCCGCCGCTTACGAATGTAATAAGCCATGCGGTCGAGAAAATTACCGGGAATAAGCCGATGATCGTCGGCCCCGGCATTAAAACAGGACTTAATATTCATATGGATGACCCGGGAAGCGTCGGATCTGATTTGATAGTGGGCGCAGTTGCGGCAATAGAACGTTACGGTGCGCCTGTTACCATAATAGATCTGGGCACAGCTACTACAATAGCGGTTATAGACCGCAAAGGAAGTTACGCCGGAGGAATCATTATCCCGGGAGTGCGGGCATCGCTTGAGGCATTGGCGTCATCCACGTCGCAGCTGCCTAAGATTGGCCTTGATATACCGAAACATGTCATCGGCAAGAATACCGTCGACAGCATGAAGAGCGGAATTGTTCTCGGAAATGCGGCTATGATAGACGGTATGATTGACAGAATACATGAAGAACTGGGATATGAGACGAATGTGGTCGCTGCAGGCGGAATAGCAAGATTGATAATTCCTGCGTGCAAACACAGAATTCTTATCGATGATGAACTGCTTCTGCACGGATTAGGCATAGTTTACCATAAGAATCATTGAGAAATGGGATAAAAATAGCTAATTGTGCCAAATATCCTTGACAAATCGGCATAAAACCATTATAAATAGTTTGTGGGTAATACGGACGGAGTATAATCGATATTATCGGATCTGTTTTACACGAATTATAATTTTGGTATTAGGAGGAATTAATACATGAACAAGACAGAATTAGTTGCAGCAATTGCAGAGAAAACAGAACTTTCTAAGAAAGATGCAGAGAAGGCTCTTAAGGCTTTCACGGATGTAGTAGCAGAGGAGTTAAAGAAAGGTGAGAAGATCCAGTTAGTTGGATTCGGTACTTTTGAAGTAGCTGAGAGACCTGCAAGAACAGGACGTAATCCAATGACAGGAAAGACTATCGAAATTGCAGCATCTAAGTCTCCTAAATTCAAAGCTGGTAAGGCATTAAAGGACAGCCTTAACTAATCAGAATATTAGAGATTATTAATGATTGACGCCTCAATATCTATTGGGGCGTTTTTGTGATTATATATTAAAGGAGTTTATGATGAGACTTGATAAATATCTTAAAGTATCCAGACTTATAAAGAGACGTACAGTTGCCAATGAGGCATGCGATGCCGGAAGAGTGCAGATTAACGGAAAGACTGCCAAAGCATCTGTCGACGTTAAAGTAGGTGATGTCATAGAGATTCAGTTCGGTACTAAGAATGTTAAAGTTGAAGTTACGGATATAGTTGAGACGACCAAGAAGGACGAAGCCAAAGACCTGTTCAGATACATTTAAGTCATAAGCACTGCGCCACACGCATATATTATACTAAATATGCCGAAAGGAATGACGCAGCTATGGATGATAAGAATCCTGCCGGAAACCACAGGGCAGCTTTTTCGGACAGAAGAAACGGATGTGTTACCGGAGTTAAAGATGTGATTTCGTTTGACTTAAAGACAATTGTTCTTGAGACGGTCTGCGGAATGATGGTAATCAAAGGACATGACCTGCATGTGAACAGGCTTTCGGTCGATAAGGGCGAGCTTGATATATCGGGTACAATAGATGGGATTAATTATTCCGATGTGAATTCATATGCCAAGAAAAGCGAATCGTTATTATCCAGACTGTTTAAATAATTGGCGGAATTTATAGTTGAGGAATTATATGTTTTTCTGGTAATGATTGCAGTAGGCGCTGCCATGTCGGCAACTTATGATGTGCTGCGGATAATAAGGCGTGCGGTAAGACACAGTGTGGCCGTTACGTCATGCGAAGATGTCCTGTACTGGATCATATGGGCATTTTCGGCATACCGGATATTCCTGTTTATTAACGATGGCTGTTTCCGGGTCTATATGATTGCCGGCATACTGATTGGTGCGCTGGCTTATTATATGATTGCCGGCCGCTTTATTGTTCCTTTCATGGGCGGAATAATAAGGAAAATTAAGAAAATTGTCATAAAAGTATTGAAAAACATAATAGAATCGTATAAAATTAGACTAATATCTAAAAAGAGCGAAACCAATGGAATCAGGGGTGGTCACATTGAGAAGAAACAGAGCAGACCGGAGAAATAAGCCGTCTAATAAATTAGTCGGTCTCGCAGTGGTCGTTATCGTAATAGCACTCGTTCTCTTTTTTAATTCACGGAGCAAAGAAATACAGGCCCGTAATGCAGAGGACGCAGCCAGAATAGAAGAACTTGAGAGCAATATAGAGGCAGAAAGCAGACGTGCCGAAGACCTTGAAGAGTACAGTAAGTACGTCAACACGAAGCAGTTTGTGGAAGAGGCAGCCAGGGATAAGCTCGGGTTAGTATATCCTGATGAGAAAGTATTAAAGGATCAGGATAAGTAATTTCTGTATGATATATCGGGAACCGGAATATACCGGTTCCTTTTTTTATTGCCCGGATTGTGATATATATGTCGAAAAAAAATTGACACATCCACCATGGTTTGACAAATTTTGCACATTAATCAAATTATAATGAGATACTGCTTATACCGGAAAACGAAAGGGGCTGGGAGGATGGAGCATATAACATATTCACAGATGCGCATACTTGAGACAGCGCAGAGTTTCAGACAGCTTAATAATATATACGGAGAAGCCGGAAATGCAGATGATGTGGTCGGAACACAGCTGGCGGAGACGGCGAGGCTTCTTGAAGAAGCGGCCGGGGTAGGAATGCGTGCATACACGGCAGATTCCCGGACGGACAGGATTATAAGAAAATCACTGGCAGAAATCGGAGTGCGCATAGAATCGGTTATGCTATATGAGATGGAGGACGGAAAAGAAGTGCTGTCTGTCATGGCGCGCAGCAGGCATAACAGAAGCATACATGCCGGAGAGATAACAGAATGCATGTCCAGGGCATTGGGGCGCAGCCTTGTCCTTTCGAGGGGAAGCCATAGGGTTATAACGGGACAGACCGGCGAATTTGTTTTTGAAGAAGCACCGCATTACCATACGCTTTTCGGGGCGGCATCACACAGCAAGAATGCAGGTGTGGTGTCCGGAGACAGTTACACATATATGAGTGATCTATCCGGAAATACATATATGGCTCTTGCGGACGGGATGGGAACAGGTACGCTTGCCAATGCTGCCAGCAGTAGTGTTATGGAACTTTTTGAACAATTTGCCCAGACCGGGTTTGGAGATGTAAACGCGGTACGCCTTATTAATCTTGCTTTTGCTTCCCATGGGGACGATACTCCGGTCACTATAGACTGCGTCAGAGCCAATCTGGTAAGCGGCGTATGCCGTCTGGTTAAGATGGGAGCGGCATCGACCTTTATAAAGAACACGGACGGAGTACGCATAATCAAACCTTCTTCCCTTCCGGCGGGCGTGCTTGAAGATGCCAGACCGGATGTGAGCGAATTTAATCTGGGCGAATGGCAGTACATATATATGTTCAGTGACGGCGTAGCTGATGCACTTCCGTTCTATGACAAAGAAGGACGGCTGGCCGGGATGATAGATGCGATCCCATGCGGCAATCCTCAGATTATGGCGGACAGCCTTATGGAAGATGTTATGTTTTATCTTGACGGAAATTGCAAGGATGATATGACAATACTTGTGATGGGCGTGTGGAAAAGTAAAGCTTGACTTATTTTGTGAAAGTGGATTAAACTTAAAGATATTATTAAAATGGCGGGCACAATTTCAGGATATGTATGATAAAATAGTCAGATATATAGCTAAAAACAGAATGTTTGATGGGAAGAGCGGTGTGGTTGCAGGTTTGTCGGGAGGTGCCGATTCGGTCTGCCTTTTTCTGGTGCTGCGAAGATATTGTTCAGAGCATGGAATTGCTCTTGAAGCGGTGCATGTACATCATGGTATCAGGGGTGAGGAAGCTGACCGTGATATGAATTACTGTAAGGAACTATGCAAGGAGTATAACGTCCCGGTGGCTGTGTATGAATATGATGTTCCCGGATATGCTGCCGGACGCGGAATCGGAAGTGAAGAAGCGGGAAGAATATTAAGATATCAGGCTTTTGAACAGGAAAGACTTAAGATGGGTGCGGATGCTGTTATTGCGGTGGCGCACCATATGAACGACCTTGCCGAGACGGTTCTGTTTAACATATGCCGCGGCAGCGGGATTAAGGGAGTGGGCGGAATACTGCCTGTGCGTGGGAACATTATAAGACCATTGCTGTGCTGTGAAAGGAATGAAATAGAGAAATTTCTGCTGGATAATAATATCAGATATTGCACTGACAGCACTAACAGCGGAACGGATTATACACGCAACAGAATAAGAAATGAAGTCATACCATATCTGCAGCGGAATATTAATCCGCAGACGGTTGCCAACATTGCGGCGCTTGCGGAAAATGCTGCATCTGCGGAAGAATATCTTGCAAAACAGACAGCAGAATATATGGCCGGCATGGTGACGGATTGTGATGGGGGCTGTCTGATAAGGTCTACCGGGGAAACAGATGAATATATGCTTGGACGCATAATAAGAAATGTAATAGGAAAACTGCTCGGCTCACTCAAGGATATCGGAGAAACCCATGTGAACGGTGTATTAGACCTTCAAAGAGGCAGGAGCGGAAGACGATTTGATATTTCAAAGGGATTATATGCTGTTAAAAATACCGATGGCATATATATCGGGTTTGATGATGCCGGCAGTTTTGGAACAGGAAACGAACCGGTTTATGTTGAACCGCCGTGCATGGGTATAACATATAACGGACTGACTTTTGATTTTGATATCGCACCGGTCGATAAAATACAAAAAATATCAAATGAACTGTATACGAAATGCTTCGATTATGATAAAATAAAGATTGGCTTGTGCCTCAGAGGAAGAATGCCCGGTGACAGACTGGTTATTGATGATGCCGGACATCATAAAAGCCTAAAACAATATTTTATAGATGCCGGAATTCCGGCAAGGAAGAGAAGCAGCATCTGCCTGCTGGCTGACAAAAATGACATAGTCTGGGTTGTCGGCGGACGGATAAGCGCAGAATATAAGATTACGGAAGATACGGTTAATGTACTGACGGTAAGATGTGGAGGAACTGAACATGCAGAGAATTGAAGTACTGTTTACGGAAGAAGAGGTAAATAGGAGAATAGCACAGATAGGTGCACAGATAAGTAAAGACTATGAAGGAAAGAGCATTCATATGATATGTGTCCTTAAAGGCGGAGCACCATTCATGTGTGAACTTGCCAAGAGAATAACATGCGATGTATCGCTTGATTTTATGTCCGTGTCAAGCTATGGCGGTGATACTAAGTCAAGCGGAATAGTTAAGATAGTTAAAGACCTTGATGAGCCGCTTGAAGATAAGGACGTACTTATCGTAGAAGATATTATTGATTCGGGCAGGACATTAAGCCACCTTCTCGAAATCTTCAGAAAGAGAAATCCTAAGAGCATAAAATTATGCACACTTCTTGATAAGCCGGACAGACGTGTTGTTGATGATGTAAATGTTGATTATGTCGGATTTCAGATACCGGACGAGTTCGTTGTAGGATACGGACTTGACTATGACCAGAAATACAGAAATCTTCCATACATTGGTGTGGTTAAATTTGACTAGGGAGGATAAGCAGACTTGGAAACCAGAAAAACACGAGGCGTCGGATTTATATTCTATATAATTCTTATCGCAATTATATTTGTAGTAGTATTTGCCATAAGGCAGAACGGTAAAAATGCTGTTAATTATACCTATGAAGGTTTTATAAATGACCTTGCGGATGGTAAAGTCAAAGATGTCACGATAAGCCAGAACCAGGAGATTCCGACAGGAAAGATAACAGTAAAGCTTTCTGATGACAGTAAGAAAAATGCATATGTTAATGATGTCGAAGCGGTCGAGGCGGCTATTATGGCATATAACAAAACAGCCAAAGACGACGCAATTGTAACCTATAAACAGGGCGATGTACAGCGCGACAGCGTATTTCTCACGACAATACTGCCGTTTATAATTGTTGCGGCGGTTATCATATTCATATTTGTATTTATGAACAGACAGGCAGCGGCCGGCGGAGGCAGTAATTCCAAAATGATGAATTTCGGCAAGAGCCGTGCCAAAATGATGGATCCGAGAGCAGTCAAAGTTACATTCAAACAGGTTGCCGGATTGAGTGAAGAAAAGGAAGAACTTGAAGAGATAGTTGACTTCCTTAAGAATCCCAAAAAATATACCGATCTTGGTGCCAGAATCCCTAAGGGAGTAATTCTTGTAGGCCCTCCGGGAACAGGTAAGACACTCCTTGCGAAGGCAGTTGCAGGCGAAGCCGGCGTACCGTTTTTCAGCATTTCCGGTTCTGATTTCGTGGAAATGTTTGTCGGTGTCGGTGCGTCCAGAGTAAGAGATTTGTTTGAAGAAGCAAAGAAAAACTCACCTTGTATAGTATTTATTGATGAAATTGATGCGGTTGCAAGGCGCAGAGGAACCGGAATGGGCGGCGGACATGACGAGAGAGAGCAGACACTTAACCAGATGCTCGTCGAGATGGACGGATTTGGTGTGAATGCCGGCATAATCGTAATGGCGGCTACCAACAGAGTTGATATCCTTGACCCTGCTATTTTAAGACCGGGCCGTTTTGACCGTAAGGTCGTTGTCGGAAGACCTGATGTTAAGGGAAGAGAAGAAATTCTTAATGTACATGTCAAAGGCAAACCGATTGGCGATGATGTTGATCTTAAGACGATTGCACAGACCACTGCCGGATTCACCGGTGCAGATCTTGAAAACCTCATGAATGAAGCTGCGATACTTGCAGCCAAGAAAAATGAGGCATATATTACACAAGCTGATATTGACAAGTCGTTTGTCAAAGTCGGAATCGGCGCAGAGAAGAAAAGTAAAGTCATTTCCGACAAGGAAAAGAAAATTACGGCCTACCATGAAGCCGGACATGCGATACTCTTCCATGTTCTGCCGGATGTGGGACCTGTCCATACAATATCGATCATTCCTACCGGCACAGGCGCTGCAGGATATACAATGCCGCTTCCGGAGAAAGATGAAATGTTCAATACCAAGGGTAAAATGTTGCAGGAAATTGTTGTCGGACTTGGCGGCCGTGTTGCCGAGGAGCTTATATTTGATGATGTGACAACAGGCGCATCACAGGATATCAAGCAGGCTACAGCTCTTGCAAGAGCGATGGTGACCAAATACGGATTTTCGGATAAAGTCGGACTTGTAAATTACGGAAGCGATGAAGATGAGGTGTTCATCGGACGCGATCTTGCACATACACGTTCATACGGCGAAAATGTTGCAACCGTTATTGACGAAGAAGTCAAGGGCATAATAGATGAGTGCTATGCCAAGGCCAGAAAGATTATCAATGACAACAGGGATGTCCTTGATGCCTGTGCGAAACTTCTTCTTGACAAAGAAAAAGTTACAAGAGAAGAGTTTGAAGCTCTTTTTGATAAGCCGGAGATATTAATCTAGTGTACAAAATGCACAAAAACAAATTTTAAATTTGTGCAAGTTTGTGCACACTTATATGGGGCCTGTTGCTATACTTACACTGTAACCCCCCAATACATTATATATAGTTTTACTACACCCCATAAGAAACGAAATACCTTCTCCAAAGAGGACAGCCGTCGGAAGCTGTCCTCTTTACTTTATATAGAAAAGCAGGAGGAAGTCCTGCTTGCAAGAAATGCCGTCAGGCGGTATAATAGTATAAATTGGTGTTTTACGGAGCTGGATAGGAATAATGGAAATCAGAAAGAATTTTGACGACATGCCGTCGTTTGAGAAAAACTGGATATATCTGTCTAATATGAGACCGGTCCTTAATTCAAGGGGACTTTTTCATGATACGACAGAGCAATTTGTTACACCGTGCGAGCCGGATAAGAATTCGGATATTGAATTAAGGTTCCGCACGCTTAAGTATAATGTGGGAACGGTTAATGTTGTTGTTAACGGTTCGCTCTGTCATATGGAGAAGACACATTGCGATAAAAGATTCGATTATTATACAGCGACCGTTCATATCGGAGAAGAACCGGTTAATTATTATTTCGAGGTACGTTCCGGTAAGACGACGGTATTTTATACACAGCTGGGAGCACATACAGATCTGAACCAGTATTATAACTTTGTGATATATCCGGGATTCAAGACACCTGAATGGATGAGAGGAGCCGTTATATATCAGATATACACGGACAGATTTTTTAACGGTGATACATCCAATGATGTTGTTGACCGTGAATATTCTTATATCGGAGATTATGTCAATCATGTAACCAATTGGAACAAATATCCTGCAACGATGGGTGTCAGGGAATTTTACGGCGGAGATCTTGAAGGCGTTATGCAGAAGCTTGATTATCTTGCCGGACTCGGAATACAGTGTATATATTTTAACCCGCTTTTTGTATCGCCGTCCAATCACAAATACGATATTCAGGATTACGACCATATAGATCCGCATTTCGGAAGAATCGTTGATGACGGAGGCGAAGCACTGCCTGAAGGTGTGTATGATAATGTGCAGGCATCACGGTATATTAAGAGAGTGACCAGCATTGCCAACCTTGAAGCCAGCAACCGGCTTTTTGCACAGCTCGTGGATGAGGCACACAAACGCGGGATAAGAGTAATCATAGACGGAGTGTTTAACCATTGCGGTTCATTCAATAAGTGGCTTGACAAGGAACGCATTTATGAAGGAAGCTCGGACTTTGAGAAGGGCGCATATGTGTCAGCTGACAGCCCGTACAGGGATTTCTTCCAGTTTAACGATCCGAACAGATGGCCATATAATAATACTTACAACGGATGGTGGGGACATGACACCCTCCCTAAACTTAATTACGAAGGCTCAGAGAAGCTTGAACAATATATTCTCGATATAGGACGTAAATGGGTATCCCCGCCGTATAATGTGGACGGATGGAGACTTGATGTGGCAGCGGATTTGGGATTCAGCGAGGAATATAATCATCGTTTCTGGAAAAAATTCAGAAACGCGGTTAAGGAAGCCAATCCGGATGCGGTAATTCTTGCCGAACATTACGGCGATTGTAATTCCTGGCTCCACGGCGACGAGTGGGATACGATCATGAATTACGATGCATTTATGGAACCGATAACATGGTTTCTCACGGGAATGGAGAAACACAGTGATTCATACGATGGCAATAAGGTCGGCAATCCGTCATATTTTTTTGATGCGGCCAGACATAATATGTCCAGAATGGGCGGCTCTCCGGTGAGAATTTCCATGAATGAACTCTCCAATCACGATCATTCGAGATTCCTTACGAGGACCAACAGGACTGTCGGACGAACGGAATCGAGAGGACCGAAGGCTGCTGAAGAGAATGTTAATAAGGCAGTATTTATGGAGGCTGTAATCGTACAGATGTCATGGCCCGGAGCACCTACGGTATATTACGGAGATGAAGCGGGCGTGTGCGGATGGACAGATCCGGACAACAGACGTACTTATCCGTGGGGCAATGAAGATATGCAGCTTGTTGATTTCCATAGGGATGTCATCAGGATTCACAGGAACAGTAAAGCCCTTATGACAGGTTCATACAAGAAACTTTACGGAGATTATAATATAATATCATACGGAAGATTTACCGCCGACAGCAAGGCAGTCACAATTATTAATAATAATGACAGTGAGCGTACGGTTGTTATAGATGTATGGGAATGCGGGCTCAATGACGGAGATATCATGAAAGCAGCAATTGTCAGTGATAACAGCGGATACAGAACAGATGCCGGCGAATATGAAGTAGTATCCGGAAAGATAAAGGTGACACTCAATGCTTTATCAGGAATGATACTTATTAAATAATACATGCTCATACGGGTGATATATGGAACAGATAAAGGAATTAACCAAGCGTCTGATAGCCAACAGTTTCAAGGAACTGATGCTGCAGATACCGTTTGAAAAAATCACAATAAAGATGATAACTGATCACGCCAGCGTAATCAGGCCTACTTTCTATAATCATTTTCATGATAAATACGAGCTTGTGGAATGGATCGTAAATGATGAAATTATAGACCCGGCGCGTGAGATGTTTGAGCTTGGCAACATTCCTGACGGACTTAAACATCTCTTTGAAGGATTTTGCAATGACAGGGAATATTACAGAAGAACTTTTGATATTGTCGGACAAAACGGCTTTGGCGAGACACTTATTGACTGCCTTTCCAAAATGTTTGAAGAGATTCTGGGGATGTATCCTGTACCTCCCGGCGAACCCGACTGCGTACCGCTGCTTGCCAGGTATTATGCCGGAGGACTCATGATGGTAATACGTTATCTGGTATTTGACGCACCGGATATGACTGCGGAAGAGATAATGAACCAGTATCATTACATGATTGAGCACAGCATATATCAACTTATCAAAAAAGACAACTAAAACTACAAATTGGCCGAAATGTAGCCGCAAAATACAAGACTTCAAAAATGTATATGGATTTTTGAAGCCTTTTTTTATACACTTTTATAGTAAAATCTGAAAGGTAAAGGATTGTAATGGAAATCGTAATGATAGTGCTCATAGGACTTGGCTTGGCGTTTGATGTGTTTGCTATAGCGGTATCACAAGGTTCTGTACTCGGAAACGTTAAGGCGCGGGGAATCGTTCTTATGTGCCTTATGGTATGCGTGTGGCAGGTGGTCGCGCTTACAATTGGATATCTTCTGGCAGGACTTGTGCATGTGAGTACATTGCCCGATGAAGTACGTATGGTATGGGGTATTCTGGCAGCTCTTATTTTAATAACACTGGGAGCGGTGAAACTGCTTTTTATATACCAGAAGAAAGCTATACCTGAGGTTCTCTCGGATATTGATTTTAAGAAGACCTGCGGAATAGCATCGTCGACAAGCATATACACGTTGTTTGCCGGATTTGCATGTGGGCTTACACTGCTTAACGGTGTGTATATGGGGATAATGATATGTGTGACAACAATAGCCATAGTTATAATCGGCGTATATGTCGGTTACCGCAATGGTGAACTTGATAAGAGAATATACTGGACCGGCGGAATTTTCCTTATAATAGCCGGGGCACTCACACTGATGGAGACAATGGGTGTCTTTATTAATGGATAGAAGGATGGAAGAATGCTTAATTTATTGCAGAAGATAGGTGCCGGAATAGGGCGTGGACTTATGACAGCCTTTGTGTGGCTGGCTTTCAGACCAAGAATCAGATATACGGATAAGCAGAGACATAACCGCAGATATGACGAGCCGGTAATCTTCGTGGGCAATCATACGAGCCATGATGACGGGCTCCTCACATCGGTAATTTTCGCACAGGCGAAGGGATGCATAATGGTTGCCAAAGACTGGTATGAGAAACCGCAGTTTAACTGGTTCCTTAAGAATAACAGGTGTATTCCGATGGACCGCTACGGACTTGATACGGCGTGGTTAAGACATGCGAGAGAAGCACTTAAGTCAGGACAGTCGGTTATCATATATCCGGAGGGCCGTACAGGCAAGGCGGATGAGCCGCGCGAATTTAAATCGGGATTTGTGATGCTTGCGATCATGTCCGGAGCCAAAATAGTTCCATATGCCATTGACGGCAGATATAATATGTTTTTTGGCAGACGCCAGAGAGTGCTTATAGGCGAACCTACAGAACTTACCGCTGAGGGAAAGGGACTTACCCCGAAATACCTTAAAAGCGAGAGTGAGAGGTTCAGACAGATAGTAATAGAACTTATGAATAAGACCAAAGGAGAAGAAAGATGATTTTTGACAAACTTATTGAAATTTTTCAGAATGTTATACCGGAGGTGGATTCCGGTGATATCCATAAGGACAGCCTCCTTGTTGAGGATCTGGGATTAAATTCACTTACGATGATGCTTCTTGCGGTATCGATTGAAGATGAATACGGAATTACATTTGATGATTCCGCCAGATTAGAAACTGTTAATGATGTAATTTCTTACATAGAAGACAAAACACAAAAATAAATTAAGCTTAGGGATAAGCTGTACCGGGTGAGGTGATATTATGGCAAAAACAGGACTTGTACTGGAGGGAGGAGCTTTCAGAGGGGTGTTTACATCCGGAGTGCTCGATGTACTCATGGAAAATGGAATTGAATACGACTATGTAATTGGAGTTTCCGCCGGCGCAGGCAATGGAATGGGATATATTACCGGACAGGTAGGAAGAACCCGCAATGTTATCAAACCGAAAGATCACAGCCAGAATTATTTTGGACTGAAACAGGTGTTAAAGCACGGCAAGTTCCTTAATCTCGATAAAATGTTTTTTGAATACCCTTATAAGCAGTATCCGTATGATTTCGATAAATTCCGCAAGTCGGATGTTGCGCTTGAAGTAGTTGTGTCAAATTGCGATACAGGCAAAGCTGAATATTATGATGAGCGTGAAGATATAGACCGGTTTCTTAACCTTGGTAAGGCATCATGCTCGGTTCCGCTTATGTGTGCACCGGTTAAGATAGGCAGATACCATTATCTTGACGGAAGCATCTGTGATTCAATACCGCTTGAGAGAGCATTGGAGCAGGGCTGTGACAGACTGGTTGTCGTAATGACAAAGAGTGTAAGCGAAACTCCGACCAATTACGGTAAAGCCAAGGCTGTTATGGCAATGAAATATAAACACAAATATCCGAATTTTTACAAGGCACTGCTTGAGCGAACCGATGTATATGCCAAAGAACTTGAACTTCTTAAAAAACTTGAAAAAGAAGGCAGGGCGATTGTTCTCAGGCCGGGAATAGACTGCATTAATAAATTCGAACAGGATGATACCAAGGTTGAAGCGTTCTATCAGAATGGCAGGGATGTGGCAACTGCGAACCTTGACATACTGAAGGAATTCGCTTTGAATAACGATAAAGAAGCACAGGATAAGGAAGCTATATGAAGACACTTATTATAAACGGCAGCCTTAAAGGAGAAGCCAGCCACTCATACATGGTTGCGTCACGCTTTGCCAGGGGAATTGAAACCACGGCAGATGCACAGACAGAAGTCATAGAGTTAAAAAATATGAATATCAGCCACTGTGTCGGCTGCTTCGGATGCTGGAAGGTCACTCCGGGACAATGTGTTATCAGAGATGATATGGACATTATCCGTGACAAGATTATGGAGAGCGATAATATAATTCTTAGTTTTCCACTGTATTTCTTCGGTGTGTCATCCAAGATGAAGACAATGCTTGACAGACTTCTTCCGTTTAAGATGCCATACAAAGGCAGACATGCCACAGAAGATAATCTCCTGATCATGGATTACAGATATGATTTTTCAGATAAAAGACTTATTCTGGTATCGTCATGTGCACATTCGTCGACAGATATAGTATATGATTCGGTTACCAGAGAGTTTGACATGATATGCGGCAAGGACAATTACACCAAGGTTTTCTGTCCGCAGGGAGAGATACTCGAACTTGACCAGATGAAACCGATACTTAATAAATATCTTAACGGCATCGAGGATGCCGGTAAGGAATTCGGGATTAACAGAAAACTGTCCGAGGAGACGGCACGTAAAGTATGCGCTCCGCTTATTCCGGTCAGGGCAGTTGAGAAAATGATGACAGGATATTGGGAAAATTATCCGCAATAGATAGATATATGCAAAGGATGGATATGGTATGGGAATGTTAAGATTCTATTATGTGGCAGGAAGCAGCCCTTATTTTGTGGTACATATGCTGCTTAAATATCACAAATATATGAATCACCCTGAGAAATACAACAGGGAAGACAAATACAGGCTTGCGCAGCACATCATGGATCACATGAGACGCCGCGGCCGTACTAAGACAGAGGTTTTCGGACTAGATAATCTGCCAAAGGATACAGGATATATAATATATCCTAATCATCAGGGCAAATATGATGCACTAGGGATAATGCTTTATCATGATGAGCCGATGGGCGTGCTCATGGAGAAAAAACAGTCAGAAAAAATAGTTGCCAAGCAGGTTATTGACCTTGTTGAAGGAAAACGCCTTGATTTTGATGATCCGAGACAACAGTTACGTGTTCTCAATGAGATAGGACATGAGGTTGCAGCCGGAAGAAAATATCTTATTTTCCCGGAAGGCAAATGGAGCGATAACAAGAATAAGCTTCAGAAATTTAATTCCGGATGTTTCAGGTGTTCGATAGCGTCGAAGACGCCGATTGTTCCGTGTGTGCTTGTAGATTCATATAAAGCACTTAATGGCAATTCACTTAAGAAATGTACGACACAGATACATTATCTGACACCAATACTATATGAAGAATATAAGGATCTTAAGAAGACAGAGATAAGCGAACTCGTCAAGTCAAGGATTCAGACCAAGCTTGATGAGATTCTGGAAGAGAGAGATAAAGCCAATGATTAATTATTCGTCCGATCAAAAAGAATATTTTGAGTCATTACTTGCACCGGAGGATTTAGAGAAGCTCCCGCTTTACAAAACCTTCTGTGAGCTGCTTGAGAATTGCAAAGCCAAGTTTGCAGACTGCCCGGCGATCAGTGATATGGTAAACACAATCAATTACGGTGAACTGTATGACAGGATTGCATGCCGTCGTAAATTCATATATGACAGTGGATTCGCCAAAGGTGATAATATAGCGGTGCTTGCTCCCAACGGACTTGCGGCAATGGAGCTATATATGGCAATTCCTACGGCCGGCTGTGCCGTTATAATGCTTCCGGCGGCACCTAACGCATTAAGCACGGATGATATCAACAGAATAATTTCCAAATTCGATATTAAAGGCCTTTTCGTGCACCCGTCATGCAGAGCGGTTACGGACGGCGTTAATACCAGAGTTTATGATATAAATGAAACAGCAGATTCACCTGCACCTATGGCTGATGTGGATCCGGATGATACGGCAGTAATATGTTTTTCGGTTAATAACGATCCGGGTAATCCATATGGCGCGATGTTGTCACATAAAGCAATAATGAGAGCGGCACATAACGGATTGTTTATCCCGGGAAAACCATTCGGCCAGAGAACAATTGCAATACTTCCGCTCTCGCATGTATTCGGAGCCATAAGAGGCCTGCTTACATGTATTTATACCGGAGCACTTGTGTATGCATGCGAAGACATGAGCAATATCGTATTTGATATTCCAAAGATGAAGCCGACAATTCTCACATTGGTTCCGGGACTTGCCGAGATGGTGCTTTCGGTAGCACGGATCAAGGGCAAAGAATTTCTCGAAGGAATTGACACGATGATATGCGGAGGCGCATACGTGCAGCCGAAACTTATCAGGATGGCAGAGAATCTGGGAATAACTCTTTTTGCCGGATACGGACTTACAGAGGCTGCCAATATAGTAACCGGTAATGTTGACACCGATAAGGTGCCTGACTCGGTCGGAAAAGTATATCCCGGAACCAAAGTCAGAATATCCGACGGCGAGATTCAGGTCAAGGGCGATGTTGTGATGAAAGGTTATTATAACGACCCGGAGCGGACTGCTGAGGTATTCACAGAGGACGGCTGGCTTAAAACCGGCGATATCGGTGAGATAGATGACGAAGGATATCTGCATATACTCGGACTTCGTAAGAATCTTATAATCCTTCCGAACGGAGAAAATATTTCACCTGACGAGCTGGAAAGATTTTTTAAACAAATCGACGGTGTGGCCGACTGCATAGTTAAAGAAGATGCTTTAAGAGGAAGACCTCTTATGGCAGTAGTGATCAATCCTGATAAGGAATATTATGCGGGCAGAGATGAGAAGGAAACAGAGGCTGACCTTAAAGCCAAAGTAAAAGCGGCTAATGAACTTCTTCCGACCTATAAGGCAGTAACCAAAACTATTGTAAGTTATGAAACGCTTGACCGTAACGCCGGTGACAGGTATTATACAATAGAATACTAATCATAACGATAGAAACAGTTTAACGACTGATCTATATAAAATCTTTATTCATAAGGAGAGCTTGTACAATGGATGCAAAGCAGACAGAAATCGCAGAAAAGATCAAAAATATTCTTGTAGAGAATTTAAGAATCCCTGCAGAAGAACTTGATTATGAAATTGAGCTTTTCGGAGACGGAATCGGACTCGATTCAATCGACTCACTTGAAATCATTGCCGGAATCGATCAGGAATTCGGTGTACAGATGACAGGTGTGGCTAAGGAGAACTTCTACAATATTGAAGCCCTCAGCAAGTACGTTATGGAGCATATGGAGGACTAAAGTCCTCCTGCCCATGGCAGTTTATTCAGAATACTTTTATGTACTAATACGATATAGATATGCCGGCGGCATTTATGCCGCGAGAAATCAGGAGGTAGACAATGGCAGACAATGAAAAAAGATGCGTAATCACCGGTCTCGGAATGATCAACGCAATCGGTAATACTGTGGATGAAAGCTGGAATAACTGTATTAACGGTGTTTCAGGAATTAAGGAAGTACGTTCGATTGACACATCGGACTGTTATGCACATCTCGGAGCTGAGTCCGCAGAACATTTTGATGTTGATGCAGGCGATGATGCACAGAAGATGGACAGAGTTTCACTTCTCTGCGTTAAGGCAGCGAACGAAGCAATCAAAGATTCAGGAATTGTAATAGATGATAATAATGCCGACAGAGTCGGTGTAATTATGGGAAGCTGTGTAGGCGGTGCGGTAAGTATCCAGAAATTCTTCACAGACAGACATAATGCCGAAGGAAGCGAGGATGCTTCAGATATCATCAAAATGCCTATCGGTGTTATCGCCAATAACGTAGCGAAGATTGCCGGAGTTAAGGGTGTTGTTACCAATGTCGGTAACGCATGTGCGGCAAGTACGATCAGTATTGAATATGCATGTGACCTTATCAGGGCAGGAGTAGGCGATGCATTTATCGTTGGCGGTGCGGATTCATTCTCAGCACTTGCTTTCGGCGGATTCACGGCACTCCATGCACTCGATACGGATCCGTGTTCACCGTATAACAAGAGCAAGGGAATTACACTCGGAGAAGGCGCAGGAGCACTTATCGTTGAATCATATGAGCACGCTGTTGCAAGAAATGCGAAGATTTACTGCGATGTACTCGGCGGCGGAATCAGTTCCGATGCACACCATATCACAGCACCGAGACCTGACAGTGAAGGCCAGATGAATGCCATGAAATGGGCACTTGCAAACAGTGACTTAAAGCCGTCCGATATCGATTACATCAACGGACATGCCACAGGAACCCCGCTCAACGATTCTACCGAAATCCAGGCTATGCAGACTATTTTTGGTGATAATGATAATACAGCCGTTGATTCAACCAAGTCAATGGTAGGCCATTGCCTCGGTGCAGCCGGAGCAGTTGAGGCTATTTACACAGTCAAGGCTCTTACAACTGAGACGGTGCCTCCTACAATCGGATATTCCAACGAGGATCTTGAGAATCTTAAGGAGAAGGCCGGCAAGCTTGATTTCATGCCTAATGTAAGCAAGCACAAAGAAATCGATTATGCAATGACCAATAACTTCGCATTCGGCGGTAATAATGCGAGTGTTATTTTTGCAAAGAATGAGAAAAAAATAAAACCGCTCGAAAACAATAAAGTATATGTTACCGGATTCGGCATCGTAAGCCCTGCAGGAAATACGGTTGATTCATATGTTGAAGCTGTTAAGAACGGCGGACTTAAGTCAGAGGGCGACGGATTATTTGCAACAGTCGGAGCGGATGATTACAAAGAATACGGAATCAAACTTAATTTCTATCGTAAGCTTGATAAATTAAGCCAGACACAGGTCATTTCGGGACGCGCATGTCTTACGGACGCAGGTGTTACGGTTACAACTGACAATGAAACTGAAATCGGTATGATTGTTGGTACGGCTGACGGTCCTGCAACGGAAATCATTAATTTCCATGAAGGACTTATTAAGAACGGACTTCATGCGGGAAGCGCATTTATTTTCCCTAATACAGTATACAATGCTGCAGGCGGATATTTTTCAATCAATTCAGGCGTAAAGGGCGTGAATGTAACACTTACCAACGGTATGCAGGCAGGACTTCAGAGTATCTGTTATGCTTATAATGTAGTGCGCGACGGCGCTGAGAAGATGATGATGGCAACCGGACTTGACGAGAACACGGAGACAATGAAACTTCTCTATGGCAAGCTCGGATACTTCTCAAATGAAGAGACTGTTAAGCCATATGAACTTAACGGTTCAGAGTTTGTCCTCGGTGAAGGAAGCACCACAATGATGCTCGAAAGCGAAGCGTCGGCAGATGCGCGTAATGCTGTTAAATATGCTGAAATCGCAGGATATGCGATGACACACGAATCGGTATCGGCAGGAACACTTGCAGGTTCCGATGCAGCACTTGATAAGGCAATCATCAAGGCTTGTGAGAATGCGGGAATATCCGTTGATGATATTGACGCAGTAGTTGGATTCGGTGACGGTAATAAGACAGTTGACACAATAGAGATGAACTCATATGGCAGAGTATTTAAGAAAGCGAAACCGGTTATGAGTGTTAAGACAGTTGTAGGCGAGTCAAGAGCGGCAGCAGCCAACCTTGAGGCTGTACATGCAGCACTTACACTTTCTGGAAAACTTCCGGCAAAGCAGGAAGCATATGTATTTGAGAACGGCAAAGCTGTTAAGACAACTGTTGATACGACAGATTACAGATACATGCTTGTAACAAGTTTTGCAGCAGGTGGTTCTTATACAGCCGTTGTACTTAAGAAAGCAGATTAATCAGGATAAAGGAAGGATAAGAAGATGAGTAAAGTAGCCATAGTAACAGGAGCATCAAGAGGAATCGGAAGGGCATGTGCTTTAAGACTTGCCAAGGACGGAATTGATGTTGTAGTTAATTATAATAGCAATGAAGAAGAGGCAATGAAAGTTGTCAACGCAATCAAGGATATGGGTTGTGATGCAATCGCAGTAAAGGCTAATGTAGCTAATCAGAAGGATGTGGCGTCAATGTTCCGTGAGGCATACAAGCATTTCGGACATATCGATATCCTTGTAAACAACGCCGGTGTTGTTGATGACGCTTATCTTCTTATGCTTAACAATGACTCTCTTGACAGAAGCCTTGACATCAACGTTAAGGGATATTTTTACTGCAGCCAGCAGGCGGCACTTAAGATGTTCAAGCAGAAAAGCGGAAGGATCGTCAATGTATCAAGCGTAAGTTCCAAGCTTGCACTTGCCGGACAGTCGGTATACGGAGCGACAAAGGGCGCTGTCAACTCAATGACGGCAACACTTGCCAAGGAACTTGCTCCTTACGGTATCCAGGTCAATGCGGTAGCACCCGGATTCATCACAACCGAGATGATTGAGGCAATTCCTGAAGAAAAGAAAGAGGAATACCTTAAGAACATACCTATGGGACGTCTCGGCAAGGTTGAAGAGGTTGCTGAGGTTGTAAATATGCTCTGCTCTGATGTGGCATCATATATTACAGGACAGGTCATTGTGATTGACGGAGGCTTAAGCTTATGATGAATATTATAGAGATTAACAAGAGAATCAAACAGAGACCGCCTTTCCAGATGGTTGAAAAAGTACTTGAAGTTGTACCGGGTGAGTCCGTAAAGGCTCTCAAAAATGTATCGGTCAATGAACCGTATTTTATGGGACATTTTCCGGATGCTCCGATAATGCCGGGCGTACTTGTAATTGAGTCTGCCGCACAGGCATGTTCACTTGCAATCGAGGCAGACGGAACTGATGAGAACACAATATATGTTCTCCTTAAAGTTAAAGACTTCAAGTTTGTCAAACCTATCATACCGGGAGACACAATGATTATTGACTGCAAGAAAACGATGGGTGCTTCGGGACTCTACTCTTTTGCGGTAACGATAAGTGTTGACGACAAGGTAAGAGGTAAAGGTGAACTTATGTTTACAGCCGTTGATAAATCAGCAATATATGAGAATTGATTACGGCAAGGAGGTATTATTTTAATGGCAAAAACAGCTTTTATTTTTCCCGGACAGGGAGCACAGTATGTCGGCATGGCCAAGGATTTTTACGATAAATACGAGGAGTGCCGTAAGATAATAGATGAGGCTGATGAGCTTATGGATTTTGACCTCAAGGCAATTATGTTTGAGGAGAATGAACTCATTAACAAAACAGAGTATACACAGGCGGCTATGCTTGCGGCTGAATGCTGTATCCTTAAGGCAGTTGAACTTAAGGGTATCAAAGCTGATATTACCGCAGGTTTAAGTCTCGGCGAATATGCGGCACTTGTTGCGAGCGGTGCGCTTGATTTTGCGGATGCCATGAAGCTTGTAAGAAAGCGTGGCATATATATGGAGAATGAAGTTCCTGCAGGAAAAGGAACAATGGCTGCAGTAATCGCACTTGATGCAGCTGTAATTGATGATATCTGCGCAAAGATAACCGAAGAAAGCGGCAAAGTCGTGTCGGCAGCCAATTATAACTGCCCGGGACAGATTGTAATTTCAGGTTACCGCGAGTCGGTTGAAGCCGCGATGCCGCTTCTTAAGGAAGCCGGAGCCAAGCTTGTGACACTTCTTAACGTGAGCGGACCTTTCCATTCACCTATGCTTAAGGGTGCCGGGGATAAGCTTGCGCTTGAACTTAAGAATGTCAGATTTAACAATCCTCAGATACCGTACATTAACAATGTTGCGGCGGAGGTTGTAACAGATAATACATCAATCAGCGATACTCTTGAGCGTCAGGTATATTCGCCGGTAAGATGGCAGCAGACAATGGAAAAAATGCTTGAAGACGGAGTTGAGAACTTCTATGAGATAGGACCGGGCAAGACACTTGCCGGATTCATGAAGAGAATCGACAGAAGTAAGAAAGTTATCACAATTAATACAGTGGAAGACTTAGAAACATTAGCATAGAAAGGCAGAACATATGTGGGATGAGAAATTAGCGGATCTCGATGCCAGACGCGAAGCAGCGCATATGGGCGGAGGTCAGGCAAGAATTGACAAACAGCATGAAAGAGGAAAACTTACGGCGAGAGAGCGTCTGGACATTCTTTTTGACGAAGGAACATTTGTTGAGATTAATACCCTTATGACCACGCGTACAACCAACTTTGGCATGGACAAGAAGAAAACACCGGGAGACGGTGTTGTCACCGGCTACGGCCGTGTGAACGGAAGAGTTGTTTTTGCCTCATCACAGGATTTTACTGTTGGCGGCGGAGCTCTCGGAGAGTACCATGCACTTAAGATTGCTAATGTTATGGATATGGCAATGAATGCCAAAGCACCGTTTATTGAGATAAATGACAGTGGCGGAGCCCGTATTGAGGAAGGCATAGACAGTCTTAACGGATATGCCGGAATGTTCAGAAGACATACGCAGATGTCAGGAGTTGCTCCACAGATAGCGGTAATAATGGGACCTTGCGCCGGCGGCGCATGTTATGCACCTGCATTGTGCGATTTTATATTCATGACCAGACAGAACGGACAGATGTATATCACGGGTCCGAAGGTTATCAAAGAGGTAACCGGTGAGGTTGTAACCACGGCCGAACTCGGAGGCGCAGATGTGCATATGAATCTGAGCGGAGTGGCACATTTTGTGTATGATGATGATACTTCATGTCTCATGGGCGTAAGAAAGCTCTTAGAGTATCTTCCTGAGAATTATCTTGAGAAACCGCCTGTTGCGGCACCGGCCAAGAAATATTATCACAAGAGACTTCGTGATATCGTATCTCCGAATATGAAAATATCATACAATATGTATGAGGTCATAGACGAACTTGCCGACCTTGATTCATTTATAGAAGTACAGTCGGGATTTGCGCGCAACATTATTGTCGGCTTCATTAAGATGGAAGGTAAAACAGTTGGTGTTGTAGCTAACCAGCCGGATTATATTGCAGGCTCACTTGATTATAATGCAGGAGACAAGGCAGGACGTTTCATACGTTTCTGCGACTGCTTTAACATTCCGATACTTACACTGGTTGATGTACCGGCATTCCTTCCGGGCAAAGAGCAGGAGCACAGTGGAATTATCCGTCACGGTGCTAAAATTCTTTACGCATACAGTGAGTCAACTGTCCCGACAGTAACGGTAATACTCCGTAAAGCATTTGGCGGAGCATATATCGGAATGGACAGCAAGGGAATGGGTGCGGATTTCGTATTCTCATGGCCGGTTGCGGAAATAGCAGTAATGGGAGCCGAGGGCGCAGTAGGAATCATCGGCAAGAGGCAGATCGATGCGGCCGAAGACCCTGAGACCAAACGCAAGGAGCTGATTAAGGAATATGAGGACAAATTCATGAATCCTTATATAGCGGCTGAGCGCGGATATATAGATGAAGTTATCAGGCCGGAAGAAACCAGAAGCCGTGTTCTTGACGCATTTGCGATGCTTGAACAGAAACAGAAAAGTATTCCGGACAAGAAACACGGAAATATTCCGTTGTAGAATTTTATATAAATCTGAAATTGATTTTACAATTAAATGATTGCTGTGATCATAGAGAACATCCATAATTATTGTGGATGTTCTTTTTGATTGAAGAGGTAGTTTGATATGCTGGCATCAAAAAATAAAATATTTAAGACGGAGAGGCTTAACCGGCTTAACAGGCTTAGTAAAAAAAACTGGCTGATATTCCCGGCACTGTCGATTGTAATTATTCTTATGAAAATAGAGTATGACAAGGATATTGCAGCATGCCTGTTGAGATATGAACTCCTCGGAATTATTAAAGAAACCGATGGCAGATATGTGAAATGCCGCGATACGCTGCCGGATGACAATCTTGCACAGAGCGATTTATATCTGTTGGATAATATCGGAAACATTCCGGATATAAATGAAAAATGGGGGCGGATGGTAGTGGATGAGGCGATGGAACAGGGGCTGTTATTAAAACGCAGCCTTCCCTTTGCACCTACCAATAATAAAAAAGGACAGAATTAAAGGCTGTCTTACGGTGCTTGGGATTCCGTTTGCGATAATCGCCACTTTGATATGTATATATTATTTTAATTATGATACAATCCACGGAATGTTGGACTGGCTTGATTCGGCACCGGATAATCAGACTTTCCACGAGCAGGTAGTGTTTATTATGTCAGGCGGAAAATATTTGTTCTGGATAGGTATAATATTCGTTATGTTTGCGGCATTGATGATATTTCTGCTGTGGCCATTTATAATTAATTTTGTGGTTACAAGAATCGGGAAGGAAGCAGTCGGGTACAAGCGGAGCGAAAAAGGAAATGAGTTGGCTGAGTGCGTTTACGGCATGAAGAATTTTATACATGATTACTCATATCTAATTGATGCAGATAAAGAAAAACTGAGCCTGTGGGACGATTATCTCATATATGCCGTTGTGCTTGAGGAAAATAAAAATATAGTTAATGAAATTGTGGAAAGGAGAAATTTATGATACCGGCTTTGGTTTACATTACCAAAGAATATGCAGGGTACGAGAGTGAAGTGCTGCAGAATGTAGTCAGATTACGAGCGGGCGTAGTGGAAGGAAACAATACCACAGAGGCGGTTGCGGCAGACGGTAAACTTAACAAGGCCATGAAACAGTTCTGGGCGGTATGCGAGAGATATCCGGAATTAAAAGCAAATAAAAATTATATGCAATTATCGGAAGAATTGACGGGAACAGAGGATAAAATAACCAAGGCAAGACAGTTCTATAATGACACTGCCACCAGATATAATACGGAAATCATGACTTTTCCGAAATCAATAGTGGCAGCGGTGTTTAAGTTTCGCAGGATAGATTTATTTTTGATTTGATGGCAAATGACAGAGGCTTTTTATTGGTTGTTAAGAGAGTGGGGGATATATTGACATAGTACTGAAGAGTGTGTTAATATATTAATATCATTATAGCGGAGTAGCTCGTAAGGGCGAAATGATGGGTGTGTATAAACTCAATTAATAGGAAATTTATTTATAAAAGGGCAGGAGTAGATTTCTTATGAGTAAGTGTAAATAATGTAGGATGTAAAGCAAAAATGCGTTCATTAATAAGTTACTTTAGGTTATGACAATGAATGGAGGAGCCAATGATGAAAAAACTATTATTGTGGCTAATGGCAACGGTTGTAATGTTGTCGAGTTCTGCACAATTAACAAGTGTTCTAGGTGCAGAAAAAATTGAACCACAGGTGAGTGAGAGTGTGGTAATGATAAGGGAAGAGTTACAGTTACTATCAGCACAAGACAGCAATATCGAAAAAATGAGTCAATTTGATTCATATGATGAAGTTGAAATGTGCGATTATGAAGAAAATGTAACGTCAACGCTATTTCTTTTTTATCTTGATGGCGAGTATATTGGGTATGTGATCGTCGATAAAGAGACTAATAATATATGTGAGATATCAGAGAATGTCCCTACATATTATTTGTATATGTCTAATAATGGTATAAGTCGGGATAGCGTAGAAATTGGATACGTTAATGGAACATATTTCCTGACAGACAAAAAGAGTATTGTATATTTGGATGAGTTTGGAAATGCATATGAACAGAACTTTATTCCACAAATGGCAAGAACAGTGATTACTGGAGTAATACCTAGATTACAGGGACCATCAAATTGTGTGGCAGCAGCAACAGCTAATTTGATATACTATTGGTCTAATAATGGATACTCAAAATTAAATCCAAGTGGATGGGAAAGAATGGTATCCGAGGTTGAGGTGTTATTTAATAAAAATTATGCCAATAATAGCGTACCAAGCGTTATAAAAGAATATGTAAAAAAATACAGTAGTGTATATAAGACATCAGCAACAGTTCACTGGAATCCAGTTATAGAGTTAGCATTAGGTGAAATAGATAACGGAAGGCCGTGTTTGTTAGGATTTGCAGCAGATTTAAATAGTCCATACAGTAAGACAGTAGGGCACATGACGATGTGTTGTGGGTATGTGAGACAAGGTTCAAATTCGTATATGATGGCCTTGGCAGATGGACATTCATCTTCAATAGTATATAAACGTTGGTCAAATGATTACAACGATTGTATAATAACAGCAAAAATTTATTAGGAGGTACTTGTATGAAGAAATTAGTAGGTACAGTTTTATGTTGCGTTTTAGTATGCTCAATGCTTTTCATGTATGGATGCACAAAAAAGGCGACATCCGGAAGCGGAGAAGCCGGAACAACAGCAGTTGCAGAGGGTGATGTACAACAGCCGTCAACAGGTTATGCTACAGGTGAACTTCAGCAGATATATCTGTCATATAATGATGAAGTATATGTTTATGCAGATAAGTTTGGTGTGGCAACATCGGTTGAAGAGCTTGAAAAAGCATATGAAGGATACGAATACGCAGGAGATATTAAATCAATATCAAATAAGATTATGCCGTCAGAACAGTTACAGGCCAGCCATGTGGCGGTGGGTGACAAGGTGTACACCAAGGGCAAGGATGTTATCATTTATGAGGTGAATGACAGCAGAGTGCTGGAAATGAAAACAGCAGAAAAATAATAAACAGACTGCCGGAGAAATGAGCCGGCAGTCTGTTTATTATGCAACGTTCCTCATTGACAATTATGTGTTCTTATAATACAATGTTATTAACGCCGTGCGCGAGAATACCAGGAGGTAGCTTAATTAATGGATAACAATAATATGAATGAAGAGGATAAGTACACTAATTACACATATCAGGGCGGACAGCAGAACAGTCAGGGCAATGCCGGACCGGGAAGCTATCAGGCACCATCCCAGGAAGAACGCATGAGGATGAATGGTGCTGCCAATAATATTTATCAGCAGAATGATCCGTCATATAGCGGAAGTTCACAGAACGGATATAACAATGGGTACAACAATGGCTATCAGCAGCCGAACGGCCAGAACGGATATAACAACGGATACAATAACGGCTATCAGCAGAACGGATATAACAACGGGTACAACAATGGATACCAGCAGCCGAACGGCCAGAATGGATATAATAACGGATATAACAACGGCTATCAGCAGAATGGATATAATAACGGATATACACAGTATAATTACAATAACGCTCCGGTTAACAATAATGACGGAACATCAGTCGGTGCACTTGTATGCGGTATTATAAGTCTCGTCCTCGGATGCTGGGGAGTCGGTATCGTTACCGGTATAATTGCACTTGTGCTTTCGAGTAAGTATAAGAAAGCGCATAACGGTGTGCATAACGGACAGTCCAAGGCCGGTTTCATATGTGGTCTCATAGGTGTTATACTCAATGGAATCTGTATTGTGTATTACATAATAATATTTGTGGTGGCAGCTGCCGGAATGGCGGGCGCATCTGCGGTATCGTATTATAACTGGTAAAATAATAATCATAATAAGAAAACAGAGCATTGACCGAAGAATGGTTAGTGCTCTTTTTTATTGCAATATAATTGTATATGGGAAAATAAGAAATCCGGACATAACAAAAGCGGGTGATGGGAATCGAACCCACGTATCCAGCTTGGAAGGCTGGTGTTCTACCATTGAACTACACCCGCATGTACGATATATGTTTTCAACAGAGACTATATTATCATATGAACCGGCAGATTGCAAGCTTTTTTTAAAAAAGACTCATCCCCGCAACGAGAAAAATATTTCTGACAATCCAGTTAAGCAGGATGATAGCAGCACCCGGTATAATAAGGGGCATGCCAAGATGCATCGCCCATGTACGGCCTTTCGAGATGAAACGCACGGTCTGTGAAACGTAAAAAATAATGGCAATTGTAAATACATACGGTACAAATGGGTGATAAGCAAGGCTTTTTATGATATGACCGTGGATAAGGTAAACAAATGAACGCGTGCCTCCGCATCCCGGACAGTATAATCCCGTAATACGTCTGAAAGCACAGCCGGTCTCCGGAATAATATGCGACATGCGTATGATAAAATATACAGCAGTGACAAGAAGAACCGAAACTAAACCGATGCAATAAACCACAGCATCGGAGTCATTATCATTTATCAATTTGGTTAGATAGGATTTTCTGCTCATATTTTAAGTCTACAGTATGAAATACATTCTTGCAATAGTTAAAATAATCGTTATACTGTAATTATGACACATTAAGGAGATTGTGCATGCTGAATTCATACGTGGCACTTGATATTGAGACCACAGGACTTAATCCCGCCAAGGACAGTATAATAGAAGTAGGCGCTATAAGAATTGAGAATGGGACGGTCACGGATATGTTATCGACCCTTGTTAATCCGGGATACCATATTCCGGACAGAATTACGGACATCACCGGAATCGATGATGATATGGTAAAAGATGCACCTGCGATAGACAGCCTGATAGAGCGCATTGTCGGTATAACCGAAGGACTGCCGCTTCTGGGACATAACATTATATTTGATTACAGTTTTATCAAGAAAGCCGCCGCCGATCATTCGATTACATACGAGAGAATGGGAATTGACACATATAAGTTTGCCAAGACCGTACTGCCGGATATTCCGAGCAAAAGTCTGGAGGCATTATGCGGATATTTTGGAATTGATGTAAGACACCACCGGGCATATGATGATGCCGGAAGTGCATCCGTTATTTACGGAAAGCTTTGTGAAATGTCCTGTAAGGAAATAGCACCGGTACAGCTTGTGTACAGGCTCCCTAAGAGGGAACCGGCTACGCCAAGACAGAAATCATACCTTGCGGCACTTATCAGGCGGTATAATGTATCAATACCTTGCGATATGGATACGGTTACCAAGAGCGACGCATCAAGGATGATTGACAGGATAATGTCAGAGTACGGTATCGTCCGGAACCGTACAGGCAATTAATTAATATAGGAACGGATAGTGTTAAGCTTTTCCAAAATTGCTTTCTTCATTATGGAATCAAGCTTTTCGGCTTTTTTAATAAGTTTGTCTATATCCGAGGTGCGTCCTTTCTTACGGTATTCATCAGCAAGTGTGTAATACGCGAGACTTACATCAGAACCTATATCAACGCAGTATTCAAGAACCATTATCGCGCGGTCGCTCATGCCTATTGAAGCGAGGCGGGAACCCCACTTTGCAAGAGTTGCGGTAAGTGTGTTATAATTGTCATCATACTGCATGAGTTCCGGAAGATTGGCCGGTCCGTACTCTAATTTGAGATCGGTATTGCTGATGCCGCCGAGATTAAGAATACGCTTACCGGCAAGGTCTTTGACGATATTCTGGTATTCATTAAGTTCGTCATCATCCGTATGTATGAACGGAAGGCTTTCGAGCGGAATATCTATGTAATTAAGGAATGTGATGTCTTTCTTACGGACGGAATTGGCTTCGGCTTCTTTTTCCCAGAACCGCTTGCGGGAGTTATTTTTTTCACGTTCGTCCTTCTTGCGGTGATAAAGAATCTCAAGGCAGAGAATGATAACTCCGATGAGTATACATAAGCCGATGGAATGTGAGACCGATAAAACAGCCGGTATTGCGTTCATATAATTACCTCCGATATAAATATATATGATTAGAAAGGATGATTATTATGTTAAATAAAAAAGGTCTTAAAATAGTGACTATCATTATAGCAGTGTTACTGATTGTCGCAATGGTAATTCCGCTTGTCATGACAGCATATACCTAAAATATACCCTTTAAAGCCGGATATGGCAACATAATTCTTTACAAATATAGTGTTTGGAATTATTGCGCATATGTGTTATAATAAAAACATTACAGTTAAGGCATTAAGAGGATTTTATGCAGACAGGAAAGGTACCCGGTAATATTTTATACAGAAGCGTCACGAACCTAATCGGCAGAGGCCCGGTTGCGGCCAGAGACTGCGCTGACCTTGGAAAATCAGACGGAAGGGTTATCGCGAGTACGCAGACCGGAACGATGGGTAATGATATCTCACTGCGGATGGCTGTATATAAGGCAGCTAACAATATCTGGTCCGCGGGTGGGAGACTTGTGGGCATTCAGGCGGCTTTTTTATTGCGGGAAAATGCTGAGGAACAGGAACTTAAGGCGATGACCAGAAATATCCTCAGGGCGTGCGGGAATTGTCATACCGTACTTACGGGCGGACATACCGAGGTGTGTGAAGGACTTTCACATAACATGGTGACGGTAACCGCAATTGGTGAGGCTGACGAATATGCATATCCGCCGAAGACTGCGCCCGGTGATGCCATTGTGGCAGTCGGAACGGTTGGGATAGAAGAGACGGCATATATACTTGGTGATGAACAGATGTATGGTAAGCTTCTTACGAGATTTTCGGCGAGATACCTTGAACCGGTTAAAGAATGCGAGGCATGGATTCCTATTGAAGATGAGGCCGCAGTCGCGGGAAAGTTCGGTGTTAAGGTTATGCATGATGCATCCGACGGAGGAATATTCGGAGCATTATGGGATATGGCACTGGGAACTCACCGTGGATTCAGAGTGGATTTGAAAGCGATACCGTTTCGACAGGAGATAGTTGAGATAAGCACATATCTGGGCCTGAACCCATTCAGAATGAAGTCTTCGGGCTGCTTTATAGCCGTAACGCCGGACGGAGCAGGATTGGTTGAAGCTATGAGACGTGAAGGAATGCCTGCATGTATCATAGGTTACACAACAGATAATAATGATAAAATTCTTTGCAATGATGAAGAGATAAGTTATTTAGAGAGAAAATAAAGGAGACATGTTATGAGAGAGACGATTTTAGCGATTCTTGAGAAAAACAGTAAAATAGATGTTGCCGACCTCGCAGCAATGCTTGGCGAGTCAGAGGCAGCGGTTGCCAATGAAATAGCAGAGATGGAGAAAGAGCATATCATATGCGGATATCATACACTTATCAACTGGGATAAGACAGGTGAGGAGAAAGTATCAGCCCTCATTGAGGTTAAGGTAACACCGCAGAGAGGCAACGGATTTGATATGATAGCAGAGCGCATCTACAACTATTCGGAAGTGCATGCGGTATATCTTATGTCAGGCGGATTTGACCTTACTGTTATGATAGAAGGAAAGACATTGAAGGAAGTGGCATTTTTTGTGGCCAATAAGCTTGCCACGCTTGATTCCGTAATCAGCACATCAACACATTTTGTGCTTAAGAAATACAAGGATCACGGAACAATACTTAATGTTACTCAGAATGACGAAAGGATGTTGGTAACACCATGAGAAATCCATTATCAGACAAAGTAGTCGGGATTCAGCCATCCGGAATCCGTAAATTTTTTGATATAGTAAGTGAAATGAAAGATGCTATTTCCCTGGGCGTGGGCGAACCTGATTTTGATACGCCGTGGAGCATCAGGGAAGAAGGAATATATTCACTCGAAAAAGGAAGGACATATTACACAAGTAATGCCGGACTTTCCGAATTAAGAACGGAAATCTGTAATTTCCTGAACAGAAGATATGGCCTGAATTATAATCCTGACGGTGAGACACTTATAACAGTTGGTGGAAGTGAAGCCATTGACCTCGCATTCAGGGCGATGCTTAATCCAGGAGACGAGGTTATCATTCCGCAGCCGAGCTATGTATCATATCTGCCATGTGCGGTCCTTGCAGATGCAACACCCGTACTGGTTAATCTTAAGGAGGAGAATGAGTTCAGGCTCACACCTGAAGAACTTCTTTCCGCGATTACGCCGAAGACGAAGATACTTGTATTTCCGTTTCCTAATAACCCTACCGGTGCAATCATGCCGAAGGAAGAACTTGAGAAGATAGCACAGATATGTATAGATAAAGATATTTTTGTTGTATCAGATGAGATATATTCGGAACTCACATACGGCGGTGAACATCATTGTTCAATCGCATCTATTCCGGGAATGACGGACAGAACGATAGTGATAAACGGATTTTCCAAGTCCCACGCAATGACCGGATGGAGACTCGGATATGCCTGCGGACCGGCTCCGATTATCAAACAGATGCTCAAAATACATCAGTTCGCAATCATGTGTGCACCGACTAACAGCCAGTATGCTGCGGTTGAAGCTCTGAGACATTGTGATGAGAATATAGAGCATATGCGTGATGAGTACGACCAGAGAAGAAGATTTATGCTTACCAGACTGCGCGGTATGGGACTTAAATGTTTTGAACCGTTTGGAGCATTTTATATTTTCCCTAATATTGCAAAATTCGGTATGACATCGGAGGAATTTGCAATGAGATTCCTTAAAGAATATAAGGTTGCGATAGTGCCGGGAACGGCATTCGGAGAGTGCGGTGAGGGATTCTTAAGAATGTCTTATGCAAGTTCACTCAGCAATCTTAAGACAGCTATGGAGAGACTGGAAGAATTTATTAATACACTTAGATAAAAGCATATAAATGCTATTGGAGGTTCTAACAGATGAATTCAGAATATGTTAATGCATTCCTCGTGTCAGCGGCGAGTGTGCTTCAGACAGCATGCGGACTTGCGCTTAAACCGGGCAAGCCTTATGTTAAAACAAATACATTCGAGGATAATGTTCTTGTAATATGCATAGGTATTACCGGACAAGTCAAAGGACAGGTGCTTATTGCTGTTAATAACGAAGTGGCATGCGAACTGGCATCCAAGATGTGTATGATGCCTGTAGATAAGCTGGACGAGCTTTCGCTCAGTGCATTAAGCGAGCTTAGTAATATGATACTTGGCAATGCGGCGACAGTTCTTTCTACCAAAGGTGTGACAATCGATATTACTCCGCCTGCGATAATACGGGGTAATTTCAAGATGGAGCAGATATATACTGAGAATATATGTATGCCTATGTTTTTCGACGGGGATAAGCTTATCGAAGTTGATATCGCGTTGAAAGAGGACTGATTATGTTGAATATTGTGTTACTGGAGCCGGAAATGCCTGCCAATACGGGCAATATAGGACGTACATGTGTGGCGACCAATACAAGACTTCATCTTATCGAGCCGATGGGATTTCGCATTAACGATAAGATGGTAAAAAGAGCCGGACTTGATTATTGGGACAAACTGGATGTTACGGTTTACAGGGATTTTGATGATTTTATGCAGCGTAATCCCGATGCACATATTTACATGGCGACCACTAAAGCAGCCAGATGTTATTCGGATGTGCAATATGAGGATAACTGTTATATAATGTTTGGCAAAGAAAGTGCGGGAATACCGGAGAGTATTCTTAAAGAACATCAGGATACCTGTGTCAGGATTCCTATGTGGGGCGACATCAGGTCGCTGAATCTGTCCAACTCGGTTGCCATTGTTCTCTACGAGGCATTACGTCAGAATGATTTTATGGGTCTGAAGATGCAGGGATGCCCGAGAACATTTAACTGGGATTAATAATTTAATAATTATCACTTTGCTTTTTAGAGCGCGGGAGGCCGAAGATGAACTCTGTTCCGACACCTTCCGTGCTTATTACGTCTATATATTCATCATGTGCCTTGATGATATCTTTTACGATAGCAAGACCAAGCCCCGTGCCTTTTTTATCTTTTCCCCTGGACAGATCAGTCTTGTAGAATCGGTCCCATATTTTGGAAATGCTGCCCTTAGGAATTCCGATACCGAAATCCTTTACGGAAACCATTATTTTGTCACCTTTTTCGTAAGCGGAAATAATGATGGACGAATCTGCATTGCTGAATTTGATGGCATTATCCACAAGATTGTAGATGACCTGCTGGATTTTGCTCTGGTCAGCGGTAACCATAAGTGCCTTGTCGGAGAATACGAGTTTGAATTTAATGTTTTTCTTCTCACAGATGCCTTCGCAAGTACCTATCGTCTGGCGGATGATTGCGGTTATATCAAAATCACTTATATCGAGAACCGAACCGTTATTAAGACTGTTCATGGTAAGCAGGTTATTCGTGAGCTTTGTAAGGCGTTCTGTTTCAGATATTACAATATTAAGATATCTGCCCTGCATTTCAGGAGGAATGGTGCCGTCCAGCATGGCCTCCAGATACCCCTTGATCGAGGTGAGAGGAGAGCGGAAATCATGCGATATGTTGGCTATGAATTTTTTCTGATAATCATTAAGATTATCGAGCTCCATAGCCATATAGTCAAGTGAATCCGACAAGCGTCCGAGCTCATCGCTGCGTCCTAGCTTTGTTTTGATACTAAAATCACCTTTGGCATATGCGGAAACAGCTTTGGTCAGTTTGTTGAGGGGTCTTATTATCTCCATTGCGTAGAGAAAAATAATAATGGATAAGGAAATCACAGTTATAAGGAAGGTAAAATAATTATAGTTGGAATAAGGTGTGATGCTGCGGCGGATTTCAGAAACGGGTTTATTTATAACGACATATCCCTGAACCGTAAAGCGGTATTCGACCGGATAGAATACGGATATCTGGTCTTCTTTATAAATATCATGGAATGTACCGCGGACATAGTGACCGTTTCCGGCATCAGCCGGATCAAAATCCGCGATGGCAGCAGCGTAGGTATGTCCTGTGTCGATAAGAACGTCTCCGTTGGAAGACAGCAGCATTATATCACATCCGATATATTTGCCGAGAGCATCGAATATGGTTCCGATTCTGGCAGATTCGGAGCGGTTTGAAAAATATCCGGTACCGTAATCTGACGCAATGGATGTTGCTTTGACATATAATTTGTCGGATTCGCTCTGTAAGGCTTTGTTCAATGTGATTTTAGGTATAACATATGACATAACAAGGAAAGCCACAAGCGTAGCAGCGGCAAAACTTAATATGAATTTGTAAATCAGCCTGTTTTTCATTATTTCCTCTTCTTGGACGTTTCGAATTTATAACCTATTCCCCATACGGTTCCGATGCTCCATGATTCATGGTCGTGAATTTTCTCACGGATTCTCTTTATATGCACATCAACGGTACGGGTATCGCCGATGTAGTCATATCCCCAGATATGGTCGAGAAGCTGTTCTCTGGTAAAAACCTGGTTAGGCGATGATGCCAGAAAATAAAGAAGTTCAATTTCCTTGGGCGGCATATCGATTTCATGCCCCATATACATAACCGAATAATTACTCATATTAATGAGAAGATCCGGATATTCAACATATTCGCCGGTACGCTCCGAACCTGCGGCCGGTTCCGGATTCGCGGAAGGTATTGCAGCAGGAACAGAGTATCTGCGTAAGACGGCTTTGACGCGCGCAACAAGCTCTTTGGAATCAAAAGGTTTTATCATATAATCGTCGGCACCGAGTTCAAGCCCCAATACTTTATCAAAAATTTCACCTTTGGCGGAAAGCATGATTATCGGAGTGTCGCTGTTTTTGCGAATTTCGCGGCATACCTGATACCCGTCAATGCCCGGGAGCATAAGGTCGAGAAGAATCAGGTTTGGTGCGAATTCACTGAATGCGGTAAGTGCACTTTCTCCGTCATTTACGATTCTTGTATCATAGCACTCCTTAATGAGGTAGAGTGAAATGAGTTCAGCTATATTTTCATCATCATCAACGATGAGTATTCTCTGTTTTTCTGGCATAATAATCTCCCTAATCTTTGAATTCTACAATTGTGACACCGTAATCGCCTTCGCCGAATGAACCCAGCCTGAACGATTTGACATGCTTCTGGCGCTTAAGGTAGTTATGGACGGCATTCCGCAATACGCCTGAACCCTTGCCGTGCACGATTCTCACAGGTGATATGTGTGAGAGAAAAGCATCATCAAGGTACTTGTCAAGCGTCATTATGGCTTCGTCCGATGTCATTCCGATAAGATTGATCTCAGGCGATATGGAAGCTGTCTTGCTCATCTTAAGCTTTCCGATACCGGAGCTCTTCTGCTTGAGCTTGCGCATCTCGGATGCTTCCTCTATTATTGTAAGATCTGACATGTTCACATTATAATTCATGATACCGATAGCGACATTAAGTTCGCCCTTCTGGTTAGGAAGAGTGTGAACCGTACCGTCAAGATTAAGGCTGGCGACATGCACGCGGTCTCCGATATGGAAATCGGAAGCTTTATGCTGTCTGGCCGGCGCCTGTGATTTGATGACTCGTCCTTTATCGACTTTGTTTATATTATCTTTGATACGTTGACGCTGCTTCTCAAGCTCGGTCACCGACATGCCGGCAGCATTGGCTTTGTTGAGTTTACGGATAGCATCATCAGCTGTTTCCTTGGCTTCGCGCAGAATGGCAGAAGCCTCTTCACGCGCTTTTTGAAGTATATTGTCAGAACGCTCATCAAGTCGTTCATTCTTGGCTTTAAGCTGATTCTTAAGGTCTTCAACTTCTTTCTTATATTCTTCAAGCTCAAGCTTCTCACGTTCAATTGTCACACGGCTCTTCTCAAGGTCTGATATAACATCTTCAAATGCGACATCTTCCGACGCCAGGGATTTCTTGGCATCATCTATGATATATTGCGGAAGGCCTAATTTCCCGGAGATAGCAAAAGCGTTACTTTTACCCGGAATTCCGATAAGAAGCCTGTAAGTTGGTGCAAGTGTGGCAACGTCAAATTCACAGCAGGCGTTCTGTACACCTTCCGTTGAAAGTGCAAATATCTTAAGTTCGCTGTAATGCGTGGTTGCGACGGTTGTAACCCTGAGCTTATGAAGGCTTGTGAGAATGGATATGGCGAGGGCGGCACCCTCGGTAGGATCCGTTCCGGCACAAAGCTCATCAAAAAGGACGAGTGAATTGCTGTCAGCTTTGGCAAGTATCTCAATGATGTTCTTCATATGTGAGGAGAACGTTGAAAGACTCTGCTCAATGCTCTGTTCATCACCGATATCGGCAAAAATATCATTAAATACAGTCAGCTCTGAATTGTCGGCAGCCGGTATATGGAGCCCGGACTGACCTAACAGTGAAAAAAGCCCGATTGTTTTAAGCGTTACTGTTTTACCGCCGGTATTGGGACCGGTTATTATGAGTTCGCTATATTCGTCACCGATTGATACGTCTATCGGCACAACCTTGCGACTGTCGATGAGCGGGTGGCGGCCTTTCCGGATATTAATATAACCGCGCGTATTCATGATTGGTTCGCTTCCCTTGTATTCAAAGGAGAGCTTCGCTTTGGCAAAAATAAAATCCAGTTGTGAGAGAATGTCACAGTCAGCATCAAGCTCTGCTGTATAATTGCCTGCCATGGCTGAGAGCGATGCGAGAATCTTCGCAATCTCCTCACTTTCTTTAACTTCGTATTCGCGTATCTCATTATTAAGGCGTACTACGGACATAGGTTCAATAAAAAATGTGGAACCGGCCTTGGACTGGTCGTGGACCATTCCGGGAACCTGTGATTTATATTCGGCCTTGACCGGAATACAGTATCGTCCGCCACGCGTAGTGATAACGGCCTCCTGAAGATATGTCCTGTCACTTCCGTTAAGCATGCTGTTAAGTTCGGTACGGATTCTCTCGGTGCATATGCGCATCTGCCTGCGGATGTTCTTAAGCTCTGCGCTGGCATCATCCGCAATCTCATCCTCGGAGAGGATACAGCGTTCTATCTCACGGCGGACGTCTGCGATATCATATATGGCATTAAACAATCCGCTTAAGCTGTCAGCGGCTTCATCCTCTGAGACACCGTATCTGCGTGCCCCGGCAGCAACCTTTAACAATGAGCATATATCTAACAGTTCGGACATCCCAAGTGCGCTTCCGACTTCAAGAGCCTTGGTAAGAGGTCTTATGTCCTTGAGTCCGGCAAAAGAAATGCTTCCATGCCTGAAAATCCTGGATACCGCATCCGATGTCTGCTTAAGTGCTGAGTTTATCTCGTCCATATCCATCATTGGCTGCAATTCCCGGCACAGCTTAATGCCCGGCTCCGATGATGCATGTGATGCAAGACGGTCTGTTATTTTGTTGTATTCGAGTGTTTTAAGTGCTTTATTATTCATAGGAATATAATACAATATCCGGTCTGAAAGTTCAACCGGAGAAGTAATTTACATCTATGTCATAAATTGTTCATATTTTGCAGGTATAATCTTTTTTACTATGTATTGGAGATGACTTATGGAACAACAGAATAACAGCAATGAGGAGAAAAAATACAATCTTTATACGGAACATATCATGCCGGAGAAGGGGAAAAAAGTAAAAAAATTAGCCAAAAAGACAGCATTTGTCGTGGCTATGGCGGTTGTATTCGGACTTATCGCGGGTCTTGTGATGATCATAGTCTACAGAACGGGCGCCGGATATATAAAGCCTGATGAAGGAAGGCAGGATATCACACTTGAAAATCCTGCGGCAACTCCGTTGGAAGATACAACACAGACACTTCAGAATAACACAGAGGACATCACGGTATCTCCTGAACAGACGACGGAGGCAGAGCCGGAGTCCGAATCGGCTGCAGGGACGGGTGAGACCTCACCTGAAATCGGCCGGCTGACAGATTATGCGGCATCGCTTAAGGCAGTTGCGGCAGGAGTGAACAAGGCATCAGTAAAAATAACTGTTCTGTCGTCAGACGGTTCATGGGCGGATTATTCCGACAAGGAATACGGTATGGTAGTATCCGGGGATGATAGCGGATATTATATACTCACAGATTATTCGGCAGTCGTTGGTTATGACAGCATAACGGCAGAATTTACTGATGGAGCTTCGGCACAGTGCACACTTGTGGCCGGCGATGAGGTGTCAGGTATGGCAGTCGTAAAGGCTTCCAGAAACAAGAGCAACGCGGTTGCGATTGCACGCCTTGGTAATTCGGATGCAGTATCGGCCGGCGATATAGTGATTGCGGCCGGCAATCTTTACGGAAACGGAAGTGCAGTCGGTTACGGCATTATAGCCGATGCGCACGGATACCAGTACGGTACTGACTGCGGTTACGGACTTTTGCTCTCAGATATCAGATACGAGATCTCGGGTTACGGATTTATCTGCAATACCTCAGGAGAAATCATCGCGGTAGTAACCACGGAAATTACTTCTAAGAATAATTCATTGCTCGGTGGATACCGGGCATCGGGTGTAAGAACGCTTATTGAGAATCTGATTAACGGACGGAGCCGGTCGTATTTCGGAATAAAAGGACAACCTATAAACAGTGCCGCAGAAGATAATTACGGGATTCCAGCAGGTTTATACGTGTCGGCTGTTGAAGTCGGTTCGCCGGCATACAGCGCCGGCATACAGACGGGTGACATTATTACAAGAATTGATGCTAAGACGATAGAGAACATGTCTGATTTCATGGATAAGCTTAATGCTGCTGATTCCGGAGACATCATGGCGGTAACTGTCAAAAGAAAAAGCAGGGATTCGTATAAAGAGATTGTATTCCGTGTGACTTTGGGTGTAGAATAGACACATATCAATTGAGTAGAAAAGGACATTACAGTATGAGATTTATTGAAACACTCAGAGAAGGCGAAAGAATATCGGGAGTATATTTCTGTAAACACAAGACAATAGCGGTTGCCAAGAGCGGCAAGGAATACGGCAACGTAATCCTTCAGGACAAAACAGGCACCCTTGACGGTAAAATCTGGGATCTTGGCTCAGCCGGAATCCGTGAATTTGATTCCATGGATTATGTGGATATCAAGGGCGATGTCACTGTTTTTAACGGCGCACTTCAGCTTAACATAAAGGAAGCCCGCAAGGCTGACGAGGGCACATACATCGAGAGCGATTATATGCCTACTTCACAGAAGGACATTGAGGAGATGTATGCGGAGCTTACTTCCATAATCCTCAGTATGAAGAACGAGTATCTTCTTAAGCTCACACGCAGATTTTTTATAGATGATAAGGATTTTGCGGCAAAATTTAAGCGCCATTCGGCAGCGAAGCGCGTTCATCACGGTTTTGTCGGCGGCCTGCTTGAGCACACCCTGGGCGTGACGAAGCTCTGTGTCACATTGGCGGACAATTATCCTTATCTTAACAGGGATCTGTTAATAACAGCTGCTGTTTTCCACGATATCGGCAAGGTATACGAGTTGTCATCGTTCCCGGAGAATGATTACACGGATGCCGGCCAGCTTCTCGGACATATCGTTATGGGCTGCGAAATCATCGGCCGCGCGGTAAGTGAGATAGAAGGTTTTCCGGTTGTGCTTGCGCGCGAACTTAAGCACTGCGTATTGGCGCATCACGGTGAGTTCGAGTATGGTTCACCTAAGAAGCCGGCGCTCATCGAGGCGGTTGCGCTCCACTATGCCGATGATATAGATGCCAAGCTTGAGACCTTCAAGGAGGCTCTTAATGCACCGGGCGCACAGGCCGGGGAATGGCTTGGTTTCAACAAGATGTTGGACAGCAACATCAGAAGCACTATATAATATTTTACATGGTACTGATATGGAAATTATAAAAAACAAAGATTACGAATTAACAATAGAAGATATTACCCTTAACGGGGAGGGCGTAGGCAAAATAGATGGCTACGCTCTTTTTGTAAAAGATGCGATCGTAGGCGACCGCATTATCGCTAAAGCGACCAAAATCGGCAAAACCTACGGTTACGGCCGTCTCATGGAGATCATATCGCCGTCACCTGACCGTGTGGCACCTCCGTGCCCTGTTGCCAAGGCATGTGGCGGCTGCACGCTCATGGCGATGTCATATCCGGCGCAGCTCTCATTCAAAACAGATCTTATCCGCAACAACCTTGCCAGAATCGGCGGCCTCACAGACATCGAGGTCCCTCCGGTTCTCGGAATGGACGAGCCGTTCCGTTACCGCAACAAGGCCCAGTTTCCGGTCGGATATGACCGCGATGGCAACATAGTCACCGGCTTTTACGCAGGACGTACGCACAGTATCATTCCGTGCGATGACTGCCTCATCGGCAGTGACATAAATGCAGGAATTCTTGCAGCAATCAAGTCACACATGTTAAAGTACAATATTAAGCCTTACAATGAGGAACTTCACACCGGACTTGTACGCCACATCCTCATCCGCATCGGAGCCGCGACAGGACAGATCATGGTCTGCATCGTCATTAACGGTGACCATCTTAAAGCCGAGCCTGAACTTGTTAAAGCCCTTCAGAATCTCGCTTTTTCCGATGACAGAAAAATTGCATCGATTATGCTTAACTATAACACCCGCCGCACCAATGTAATCCTCGGTACCGAATGCCGCCTCCTCGCCGGAAATCCTTACATCGAGGATTATATCGGCGACATCCGCTACAGAATCTCGCCTCTGTCTTTCTATCAGGTCAACCCTAAGCAGACCAAGGTCCTCTACGACCTTGCGCTCTCATATGCCGACCTGCACGGAACCGAGACGGTCTGGGATCTCTACTGCGGAATCGGCACGATCTCGCTTTTCCTTGCCCGCAATGCGCGCAAGGTTTACGGTGTCGAAATAGTTCCGCAAGCCATCGAGGATGCCAAGGCCAACGCGGCCTTAAACGGCATCACCAATGCCGAATTCTATGTGGGCCGCGCCGAGGATGTCCTCCCGGCCAAATACGCTTCCGACGGCATTTCGGCCGATGTAATCGTCGTAGACCCGCCGCGCAAGGGCTGCGCCCAATCCCTGCTGGACACTATCCTTTCCATGGCTCCGAAGCGCGTCGTCTACGTAAGCTGCGATTCGGCCACCCTCGCCCGCGACTTAAAGTACCTCACCGCCGGGGGATATGCGGTGGAGAAGGTGCAAGGCGTGGACCAGTTCTGTCATAGCGGACATGTGGAGAGCGTAGTTCTGTTGACTAAAGCACACAAGTAAAAGTGTGAAAAAGGCTTGAAATATAAGGCTTTTTCGGTGCTTTTTGGTATTGAAATTCAGACTGCGAAAGATGCCTGAAAAAGTGAATAAAACCTTGGTATTTGTATAGTTGGATAGATAGGAGTGTTGAGATTGGGTCGATTATACAGAAGTGTTTACTTGTGATTTATGGAAAAAATAAACGCAGTAATGTGGAGCAAACGAAAGATGGTCCAAAATGAAAGAAAACCAAGTACAGTTCAAAAAATGTAGTATCTCGGATTCAAAAGAGGGATGAATTGGACGTGGAATTATATGTTAGTGATAATCCTGATTTGTATAATTATCTTTTAGAAAACAAAGCAGATATTGAAACAACATCGAGCTTATCGTTTGATTGGAGAGAGTTACCAGATAGGAAAGCGAGTAGGATCGTATTAAAAAAACTGTTCAATTTGGAGATAAAAATTTCTGGGAGACTCAATTTGAATGGTTGTTGTGATGATTAAGATGAAAACCGCATTCTGCAAACATATCTAATGATTTAGTAGAATAAGGACTTTTCTGAAGAAATACAAAATCTTTAGAAAAGTCTTTTTTTGGTAATGAATTGTCAAAATCTTAGTTTTATTATATCGCGCTTTATATCATGAAATATCAAATAATATCAAAAAATACAATGAAATATCTTGAAAATAGAAGGTTAGAGTAGTACAATATATAGTGTATTTTTATGTCTATAGCTAAAGACCGCAGGAGTGAGAAAAATGAACAAAAAGAATGCGATTGAGGATAATTATATTAGTGTTGATGAAACTGCAAAATATTTGGGGATAAAAACAGTGACCTTGAGAAATTGGATAAAAAAGAAACCTGACTTACCAGCACACCGTATCGGTAAGCTATGGAAATTCAAGCGTTCAGAATTAGATGAATGGATAGCGAGTGGTAAGAGTGCAGAATAAATCAATACTACGCAGGAAGGAAGAACCAACAATGCCACAAATAAGGCTTTATAATAGTGATTGCATAGAGGCAATGAAAAATATTGGAGATCATACCATTGATCTTATTGTAACAGATCCACCATATAACTTGGGGAATTTTATGAAAAATCGTGATACAAATCTCAGTAAGATGAGAGATAATTTTTTTGGTTCCGCAGGATGGGATGATATGGAGTTCGAAGAGTGGGAAAAATCAATGGACACATTCTTTAAGTCATCTGCTAGAGTAATGAAGAAAGGCGGAACAATGATTGTTTTTATGGCAATTATAAAGGTTGAGACAATCATTAAATTAGCTCAAAAACATGGATTTTATTATAAGACAACAGGAATATGGCATAAAACAAATCCGATGCCTAGAAATATGAATTTACATTTTGTGAATTCAACGGAAGCTTGGGTGTATTTTACTTATAAAACACGTACAGGAACCTTTAACAATGATGGTGCAATGTTTCATGATTTTATCGAAACAGCGGTAACATCGAATGGAGAAAGAAAATATGGCAAGCATCCTACACAGAAACCTGAAAGTTTGATTCAGCATTTCGTGGAACTGCTTTCTAATAGAGAGGATTGGGTATTAGATCCTTTTATGGGAAGTGGAACAACGGGGGTAGTTGCTAAACGTACTGAGCGAAACTTCATTGGAGTAGAGCTGAATGAGATATATTTTGAAATAGCAAAATCAAGAATCGAGGGAGAGAATAAATGAAGCCAAGAGTAATTGATCTGTTTGCGGGAGTGGGTGGTCTTTCTCTCGGCTTTGAGAAAAAAGGCTTTGATGTTGTTTTAGCAAACGAATATGATGCATCGATTGCTACATCATATATAGCGAACCACAAGAATACAAAAATGATAGTGGGGGATATTACTTCACTAGACTTAGAAGATACATTTGGTAAACTAGCAGGAACAATTGATGTTGTTATAGGAGGACCCCCATGTCAAGGATTTTCTCAAAAAGGACAGAGAAAAACAATTCATGATGAAAGAAATTTCCTGTTTAAATATTATGTATCAGTAGTTGAATTAGTTAAACCAAAATATTTTGTAATGGAAAATGTCCCTAATTTATTGACTGCTGAAGGTGGATACTTTAGGCATGAGATAGAAGAGCTGTTTAATAAATTGGGTTATTCTCTGGAATATGGAGTATTAAATGCATCGGATTATGGAGTTCCTCAAAATAGAAGACGTGCTGTAATTATAGGAAAACTTGATGGAGATGCACCAAAGCTTCCTGTCCCCAAAAGAAATAATGTGACAATTTGGGATGCTATAAGTGATTTGGCGTATTTAGAGTCAGGTGAGGGTTCAGAAGAACAGGAATATAAGTATCCTGCTGAGAGTGATTATGAGAAAATGTTAAGAAAAGATTCTTCAAAGCTGTTTAATCATATAGCCACAAAACACTCGCCATTAGCCTTAGAGAGGTTGGCGCTAATACCTCCAAATGCGGGAAGAGAAGTCCTTCCTGAAGAGCATCTTACAAAGTCTATTTATAGTGGAACATGGACCAGAATGAAAAAAGATGAAATCTCTGTAACAATAACTACTAGATTTGATACACCTTCTTCTGGTAAATTTACGCATCCGTTTTTGAATAGGGCTATAACAGTAAGAGAAGCAGCCAGAATACAGTCATTCCCAGATAATTTTCACTTTGTTGGAAACAAGGGTTCGCAGATGAAACAAGTTGGTAATGCTGTGCCACCATTGCTGGCGGCTGCAATTGCTGAAGTTATTATGAATGATATTAAGGAGGAAACTAAGCATGAATAGACCAGAAAATCTATCTGTGTATGATGAGTTGGACTTGAAACTCGGAATCAAGTCTTCACTTCCTCATGTAAAGGGAACTATTGCTCTTGCAATTTTGTTATGGGAGTGTGCAGATAGGCCTGCTGAACTTATCTATTCGCAGCAAAATGGAGATAGTATTGTCTTGACAGATGAACTGAATCAGTGGTTGGTTGATGCTCTGTCTGAAATTTGCGAAGAGGAACAAATTGGTTTTGAAGCATTGATGGCTGGAATAAACGAAAATCAATTGTTTAAGTCCCAGATGGAGGCTTTAATTGTTGCATTTGAGCTTGTATGGAAACTAGCAAAAGTAAGTTTTGTTGAAGATGGTAAAGCTGCGAGTGCAGAAAGAACAGGCGGGACTAGATATCCAAAAAAATTACTTTACACAGTTAACGCAGATATTATACATAGCTTGATTGATAGTAATTATGATGCATATATTAGAGTTCTTCTTTCATGGATTGGCTTTAATATTAATGTAGATCCTGAATGTGAACAACATATGCTTCATTTATTAACTGCGTTATCAGAAGAAGCCGTGTTTAAACTGACAGATGGAAATCGAGATGTGATTTTTAATCAAGATAGTGTTTACACCAAGCTGCTTGAAACAGAAGATGTTGTTGATATCAATGGAGATAGTGAAGCAAAAGGATCACTTCGTGTACTTAAGTCATTACTGTCAGACGGTATGAATCCATACCTTAGTTATTCAAGAGGTAATGTCTCAGTTGTACGAGAAAAACGTAGTTCTTTAGAAGCATATCAAAAACGAGTAGATATGTTTTTAAGGTTATCAGCCACTAAAGTGATTGGTTTGGAAGACATAGATGCAGAAGATGAAGGATTCTCTCCAGAAAATTACGAAGAAAATAGAATCTCTACAGGTTGCAATGTTTTGCTTTACGGTGTTCCTGGTTCTGGCAAGAGCTGGACTATCGAACATGAATACTGTAAGCCGGAAAGTGTTGTGGAAAGACTTGTATTCCACCCGGACTATACTTATTCAGATTTTATTGGTCAGATTCTTCCTGCAGTTGCAGAAGACGGGCAGGTAAGTTATAAGTTTACTCCAGGTCCTTTTACAAATATTCTTCGTGAGGCTTATAACAATCCTGGCAAGGAGTACATCCTTATTATCGAGGAGATTAACCGTGGTAATGCTCCGGCTATCTTTGGTGAGGTATTCCAGCTACTTGACCGTAAGGTAGAAATTCGTGATATTGATGATGACGGATATCCAATTGGTACAAGTGAGTATGGCATTACAAATATGAATATTGCTGAAGAAATGTATGGCAACCCTCTAAAATACTCTGTCGTATAGCGGCCTGTGTTTTTTCTTTTCTTTTAGCAAACGTTTTTAATCTAAGTCTTAAATATGTATTAAGGCTATCATGTATCAATGATATTCGATTCATGACTTTTTTAAACAAGTATGGATGCAAATCAATAAATTCACAAATCGTCTCGTATACCTCTGGTTCTGTAAAAAAGCTCTCCAATTCTTTTTCTGTAAAAAAGCAATTTCCAGTTGCAAATATACCTATTGCATTACTTGGTTTGTCGTTATTTATAAATAAACTATCATAGTATTCATTTATTTCTTTAATTGGCTGGCTTATATCTATGACTTGCTTCATCTTATAATCTTCTGCAATAAAATATGTTATTATAGGGTAACCATTCGTTATTTTATATATCTGATTTTGAACTTTATACTCTGTTATATTATGAGCCAATTCTAAGTATAATCGAGTCTCATCATATGACCAATCCAGTAAATTACTTTTATTCCATGCAATATCATATTTAAGTGGTCTTGAAAGAACTATAACTCTCACACCAACTAATTTATTAATAAACTCAACAAAATCCTGAAGCTGTCGTGGATTATAATTTTCTACATGATCTAATCCATCAATTATTATCAACTTATCTTGGTCTCTTATTGTATTAATTAATTCATCAATAATAACTTTTTTAGCTGTCTTATATACTTTAATTCCTATCTCCGAAATAAAATTATCAAATAAAATTCTTCTATTTCTGTTTGGATCCTGTGAACCAATCCAGAATCGATAAACAATTGCTTCTGGATACTTATCACATATCTCATTCACAAAGTGACTTTTACCCACACCCGGTTTCCCCTCGATAAAGGTAATATCATATGGGAAATCATCTGGAACAGTTCGAAGTAAAATGGTTTGGTTTTCCAAATCAATTGACATATCAATAATATCAGGGAGTTTGTCCACATCAATTTCAAATATAGCATCTTCAGTAATCCCATCAGCCAAATGCATAATCTGAAGTTCTCTTGCTTCTGTACTAAACATATTATCAAGTTTATCTGCAATTTGTTTAGGCGTAAGAGGAATAATAATTATATCCTCCTTCTTTGTGCACGCAAATCCCATGAATTCATCATCCGTTTCAATTAATGTGGAATTAACAATAAGTATATTATTATCCTCTACATCAAAAGAATTTTTATTTCCATTGATACTTAATATATTCTCATCAATTTTTATGTCGTCATCACAAACATTAGGATAATTTTTAGCTTGAATCCGATATGATGACTTATTACATGCATCGATTATTACATCTTTTAAATAAATATCGTCAAAATTTTTTGTATCTAATGCTTCAACTACTATTTTTCCAATAGTTCTCTCTGTGTCCATTATCCCCAAAAACAAAATAAACACACTCTGTTGATATGTATATCCCTTTAATGAGTTTCTTGCCACTTCTCCCATAAAAATTCGCTCCTTCTAATATATATACATTTTTTCCTGCTAAAAACACCGGTATATATTTTCTGAAACATCCCTCAAACCTGCTTAAACTGAGACTTTCTTCGACAGCAAACAAACCGTCTCCACATGAGATTTTTAGACTATTTCAAACTGACTTGATAAGTTGATTTTTCAGCATTTTCTTGAATTTCCATATTTATCTCGATTAGGCTATTTTATAATAGCAACTTGCTTTCTTCCATATATATGTGTGATAAAAGAATTATATACACCTGACGATTTCCATTCGCCAGCAACAACTATAATCTTATCTCTATTATTATATATCTCAGAACGAATAGTTCTATATGTGATTTCATCAAAAAATGATAATATGAAAGAATATTTGTGGCTATACATAGGAGCGACTAAATAGATTTCTCTCTTTTCGTTATCATATAACTTTCCTTTAACAGCCGCCTCAATTATCTTCTTGCCAAAACAGCCCCTAGGATATCTATATTCACTTCTATCATCCAATAACATTTCTCCTATTTCTTTATCACCATATTTCAAATTTACTGGCATACTCTTACACATAGAATAAATTTGCTTTAGTGTTCTTAGTGGATGTGCTTTCGGCTCTCCAATGCTATGTCCATCAATTTTCTTTTCTTCTTTAGAATTTCCTGTTACAGCTAGAAGACCATCAATTGCATTATCAAAAACAAATTCTGACTCATCAAATTTATTTTTATCGAATTCTGAACTGCTAGTTCCAAATGGACAATTCAAGATATGTTTATACATTGGTTTTGTTGCTCTAAAATAAGCACTTTTACTTCCTTCTATAGCACAAATGTAAAGTTTAGCTTTGCATTTCGGATTGGGGCAATAAAAAGTTTCATTTCTATCCTCTTTTATAGCTTGACTTGAATATAGTACTATTTTTCTTTCTAAATCTCTATATGCATAATTTGACATCTTCAGACCTCCTATTCTATGTTAAAATACGGTTGTTATTCTTCGAACTATACTTCGTACTATTTCTGTGTGTTCCATTCTCATCAACAATTACATTGCTTCAATAGAGTATATGGATCGAATGCAGGCTTTCGATTTTGATAATAAATTCTATGAAACGATGTTAAAAAAATATTCAGAGTTCTCGGAGTTTAAAGCGCTTATGACGTCAACAAGAGACTATAATTCGATACAAAGTCTTTATAATCAGTTGCAGGTCATTTTAGAAGATAGAAAAGGAATACTGGATATTTATCAATACTACTCATTTACATTATTATATCAGATTGCTAACAGAAATGACTTAGTGGGCGATGATAGCATGATTTTTCAAATGCTTGTGTATATAAATAATCATGGCGATATAGAAAATGAAATTTTTAGTTCAGACTATATTTGGCAGGTGTATTTAGCTTGTAACAATTTAGAAAAAATGGTAGCTCAATATTTAAATAATAGGCATATTAGTGAAAGCCAATTTTATGGTTTGATTGAGCATATTAATGAGGATTGTACATTTTACGAGAAGAAAGAGAAAGTAGTAAAGTTTGACGATTTAATTAATCAACTATGTGATGAAAATATGCATTCAATGGATAAAGATAAGATTTTAGCTGATTATTTAGTAAGTATTTGGATTCATGGAGACGAACAAGATAAGTTTTATGATTGTTTCAATAATTATATTAATAGTGGTACAAATTGCATAGATTTATTACTGACAGAACTTGAAAAATATAAGTTTGATAGATTCTGGGTAGAAAGAAGTCTTAGTATGGCCAAGTATCAACTGCATGAGCTGGGATATTTTGGAGATAAAAACCAATTTAGAAATGTTAGTTTTTTAGATATAATTATGAAAGCTGGAAAGGAGGGATCCTATAGTGCCGTAACGTTGGCATCGTCATATCTAAAGTTGGCTAATTTTGAAAAAAGAGATATAGATATTGAATCATTGGCGTATGCGTGGGCTATGTATTTTAATCATAAGGATTATAGTGTATATTCAATAGATACGGCATTGATTGTCTTTGAAAAGAAAGAATTAATACAGGAAGGTGAATCATTTAAAATAATAACGGAATTGATGGATCGTTCAGATGATGGAATTTCGCATTTGTTAACATCTTATGCAAACGGAAAAGGAACTGAATATGTTGGTAGATTAATCAAAACCGGCTATTTTTCAGATCCAGGCTGCAAAATAAGATTCTGGGAACTCAATCCTGAAAGCTATAGATGTTTTAGTAAACAGGAAATGAGAAAACAGATTACTGATTTATTAAGTGTTCACTACTATGGAAAAACAATCGAAGGTCGAGATTTACGAACGGTTATGAAATCGGTATATAAAAATATGGTGTTGGATGGAATTGAATATTATGGTTACTCTATATTATCACCAGACAATCAATATGTAACCGAGCTTGAAGCTAGAGGGATAAAGTATTTGGGTTCAGAAGGAGATAGTGATGAAGAGTATTCACCGTTTGAGCGTGGGTACATTCATAAAGATGATTTACACTATATAGTAGAAAATAAGATTGGCTTTGATGAAATATCGAAATATACAGATGGTTGGTATTCATGTTTACCGTTTGTAGATTTTTATGCAATATATGACAAGAACGATATTCAGGATAATTATTTAGGAATTTTGCATAATTCATTGTTTGCAAGAACTTCCAACAGAGATTTCTTAGGAAATTGGAATTTGCTTTTAGGAAATATCCCAGAATTTCTATTGAATTATGAAATTGATATTGATTGGGAAAAGCTGTATACTATTTTTACGGAGTTTTTGAATATTTCTTTGCTCAGATTATAAAATAGTCCGCTGGAATGGTGCAACTTTTTGTAATTCGCACTCATAGGTGTAAAAAATAGAAAAAGCACTAAGTTGTGCGCGAATGTTAATGCGACGCAAAATTTCAATACATGTGGAGACGGTATGCCTTTTGGGCAAACGAAAACCAGATTCCGTGGTAAAATTCAGCGTGGATATGGATGATGACTACCGTGTTATAAATGGTAAAGATGAAAAATGATGATTTCGCTATAGTGACCGTGTTGGATTCCTATTTTTTAAATCGTTTACATTGATAAAGTATCTGATTTTGGAGGAAAATTAATTTATGAACAAAGAAAAAGCAGATATGATTATTTATACGACAGAGGATGGTCTGACGAAAGTTGAAACTACTTTTGATGGTGATACAGTCTGGTTGTCTATTGATCAGATGGCAGAATTGTTTCAGAGAGATAAATCAACTATTTCCAGACATATAAAAAACATATTTACAGAGGGGGAATTACAGCGTAATTCAGTTGTTGCAAATTTTGCAACAACTGCGACTGATGGGAAAACATATCAGGTAGAGTATTACAATCTTGATGTTATTATTTCTGTTGGCTATCGTGTAAAATCAAAACGAGGAACACAGTTCAGAATCTGGGCAACCGGGATTTTAAAAGAATACATGAGAAAAGGTTTTGCCTTAGATGATGATCGTTTGAAGAATTTGGGTGGCGGTGGATATTTCAAGGAATTGCTGGAGAGAATCCGTGATATTCGTGCATCCGAGAAAGTATTTTATCGTCAGGTTTTGGAAATTTATGCAACGAGCATAGATTATGATCCGAAAGCGGAAATCTCCATTGCATTTTTCAAAAAAGTGCAAAACAAAATTCACTATGCGATTCATGGACAAACTGCAGCAGAAGTAATTTATAACAGAGCAGATGCAGAAAAAGAATTTATGGGACTTGCTGCTTTTAAAGGCAATCAGCCAACCTTAAAGGAAGCGGTAGTTGCCAAGAATTATTTATCAGAAAAAGAATTGCGTGCAATGGGACAGTTGGTATCGGGATATCTGGATTTTGCAGAACGCCAGGCAGAACGAGAACAGGCCATGACAATGAGGGATTGGGCAGAACATTTAGATAGGATTTTGACAATGAGTGGTGAACAGCTTTTACAGGGAAACGGAAGCATATCGCACAAACAGGCTGTTGATAAAGCAACGGATGAATATAAAAAATATAAAGCACGAACACTCAGCTCGGTGGAAGAAGACTACCTGAATTCAATAAAAATATTGGAGAAGAAAACGGATAAAAAACAGTGAGAGCATCATCGGAATTAGAGGTCAGGCATTTCTGGTGTATTATGAAGACTTTGAAAATGAAGAAACTTTGGCAACTGCACTGGATTATGAATTTGTAGCAATGTTTGCAACTCAATTTATGGAACTTTATAACAAAAAATAAGTATATGTAGGAGATATTTGAAATGAAAGCTAACAAAATGTGGCTCTTTTCAGATGTACTTGAAAAGAACAAACGAGTATTTAAGGTGCCAGTGTACCAAAGAAATTATGATTGGACTAATATACAGTGTGAAAAACTGTTCCAGGATATTATGAAAGCTGGAGAGAACAATCGTCAGCATTTTACTGGTACGGTTGTATATATTGATGATGTCAATGGTGGCAGCGGGCTGAATGAGGTTTTAATCATTGATGGCCAGCAGAGAATTACAACAATGTATATTCTTCTTAAGGCTCTTTACGATGCATCTAAAGGAGTGTCTGCGAGAATTGAGGATGAAGTTCAAGAGGTAATGTTTAACAGACACTGCGATGAAAAATACAAAGTAAAATTAAAACCAGTAAAAACAGATAACGAGCAATTGATACTTCTTATAAAAGATAAAGTAGATAAAATGGACAGAAATTCGAATGTCTATAAAAACTACGTGGTTTTCAAAAAACATATAGAAATGACAGTTGCCAATGGTTATGAACTTAACGACATTTTAGAGGGAATAAAGAAACTTGAAATCGTAGAGATTATTTTGGATAAGCTTCAGGGGGACGAGCCTCAGAAAATTTTTGAGTCTATTAATTCCACGGGATTGGAACTTTCGCTTGCTGATTTGATTAGAAATTATTTGTTGATGGATGATGAAAACCAAGATGAACTCTATGAGGAGTATTGGCTGGAAATCGAAAAAAATGTTGGATACCGTAATCTTGGAGATTTTGTGATTAACTTTTTGAACTCTCAGATAACAGGATCTGTCAACAGTAAGAATGCATATCGTTTGTTTAAAGAACACTGTCAGGATAATGGACTTAGCCATAAAGATGTACTGACAGCTCTTAGGAGAACATCGAAATATTATGGAGCGTTTATTGGGGAAATTGAGTGTTATAGTGCACGAGTGACAAAATATCTGAATGCATTTAATATGATAAAACAGACTACAGTTTTACCATTGTTGTTTAGGATATTTGATGATTTTGAAGTGGGAAACATTGATGAGAATACGTTATGTAGTGTATTGGAATGCTTGCTTACTTATTTTGTAAGAACAAATGCCTGTGAAATTAATAAGAATATGGCAAAATTCATGAAGTCACTTTATGATAGGGTAATTGATGGAAGTTACGAGAATTATTATGAACGATTTGTAATGTTCCTTAATGATATTCGGGCTAACGATAGAATGCCTACTGATAAAGAATTTAGAGAAGCTTTAATCTATAGACCGTTGTATAAAAAGAATATCTGTAAGTATCTTTTGTCTGTAATTGAAAATTCAACAAAGGAACATATTGATGTTAGTAATTTAACGATTGAACATATTCTTCCTCAGAAGGAAAATGCAGCAGTATGGAAAAAAGAGGTTGGAGCAGATTATAGCCGTATATATGAAACATATCTCCATACACTTGGAAATTTGACTATCACAGGTCACAACAGTGAACTTGGTACCAAGGCCTTTGAAGAGAAGAAGAAGATAATCAGACAAAATTCTAAGGCTAATGTTCTCAACAGAGAGGTACTGTCTGCTGATACATGGACAGAAAAATCTATTTTACATAGAGCAGAAATATTGGCAGGTATCTTAATTGAAGAATTTAAGTATATTGAGATCCATTCGGATACAAACGAAAGCGCAGAGTTAACTTTCGATGTAAATAGTAATTTTGATTTTTCGAATACGAAACCTGCTGAGATGATATTTGTTGGAGAGCATACAAAGGTTTCTAGTTGGGCAGATCTATTAGCAAAGGCAATGAATACAGCATTTGAACTTGATGCGGAAACGATTGCTGATCTTGCTACAAAGGATTATTCTATTCCGTATGCTACGCGGATTTATATTTCAAATGATGAGAGAAAGATTCGTAAGCCAAAGCAGATAGATAATAGTGGCATTTATTTTGAAGCAAACTTATCAGCTAATGGTATTATCTCTTTTATAAAGGATTTGCTTGCTAAATTGCAGTTGGATACTGATGATTTTAGTTTTTCCTTATCAGAGGTGCCATTTGACATTGATAATGAAGATACCTGGGCAGAGGGATTAATTCCGGTTGCAAAACTTTTTTATAATTTTGTAGAAGATTTGGTGAAAAAGGAATTGATTGATTCTACTGAATTAGAAAGTTTAAAAACGAAAGAATACACAAAACAGCTATTCAAAGCTACTGATTATCCGGCAATTGCCAATAGCAGAACGGATAATATGGGAAATTCTCTTCAAAAAAGATACAGAGCTAAATCCATCGATTTTAATGGTACTGAAATTTATGTATCAACACAGTTCTTTGACTCGGATAGAGATGCCGTAATTGATTGGTATAAAAGTCATGCACCAAAGTTTGAAGTCGTTGAAAAGCCTAATGATGTTATCAAGAATGCAAAGATACAGACTGGTTCAGGGGAATTGAATAAATCTCAATCCGAAAGATTGGTATTCTGGACTAGATTCAATGAAGTGCTTGTAGAAAGAGGTAAACCATTTAATGTAAGAAAAGCTACTACCGATCATTGGTATGATGTAGCAATAGGAGTGAGTGCGGCTCACGTGGGGATTACACTGGTGAATAAAGAGGGTTGCATTGGAATAGAGCTATACATAAATGATGATAAAGACTTATTTGATCACTTGAGTAGTAATAAGAGTCAGATTGAATCGGAGCTTGGCTTGCAGCTCGATTGGCAGAGATTAGATGAGAAAAAGGCATCAAGAATAATGTATCGTATTCCCGGATTGAATTTTGATGACCATTCAAATTACGACACCTTAATGAATGAGATAATCGATAAGGTTGTCTTGTTTGTAAAGGTTTTTAAGAAGTATGTGAAATAAGTCTTTTTTGTACATCTCTCAGAGAGTAAAATGTACCCTATAGATTGGACAGATTGAGTTTTTAAAACCCTTACCATTAGA
>OCHK01000090.1_pt1 | contig 124896 bp, 140 predicted proteins | sample 1538551 | NCBI WGS metagenome assembly OCHK01 (sample SAMN04571707, study PRJEB22368) | human gut metagenome | biome: human gut; material: stool | host: Homo sapiens | place: Luxembourg | collected 2012-08-31
ACTTTGCGCGTCCGCAGACGCGCCCCCAAGCTGCTCTTCCCCCAAGATTCCGTGAAGAACCCGTAATTTGCCAATCAAAAACAGGGGCATGGGCGTTTTGCATCCATGCTCCTGTTTTTTGCATTTAATTTTAATTTAGAAAATTACTCTTCCGTCTCTTCCTCGCTGTCCTCGTCGATTTCCGGGAAAATCGGCTGATGGCAGTTCGGGCAGAGGGTATTCTCGTCAAAGTCAACGTCGTTGGCGTGGAAAGTCAGCTCAGCGCCGCAATTCGGGCAGGCGTAGGCAATCAGGTCGTCGTCGGGATTTTCCTCCTCGGCGGCATCATCCTCGTCGTCTGTGTCGTCCGCGCAGTCCTCGCAGTCGCATTCGTCCGCGTCATCGGCATCTTCGTCGTCCTCTTCCTCGTCGCTGAAGAGCGTTTCCGTCAGGTCGGACAAATCATCGTCGATGGACTCAACATAGTCCTGCAGCTCCCTGTGCGCCTCGTCCATGCGCTGCATTTCCTCCGCCATGTCGCCCATCGCGCCGAGGATTTCCAGCAGCAGCTTGTTGCTGTCCTTCTCCATGTTGAGCTTCATGCCCGCCGCAAGGCCCTTCAGGTAGCTCACTTTGTCCGTCAGTTTGCTCATGTCCAACCCTCCTAATGATGGTTTTGTTTGTATCACAATCGGCTCGGAGGAAGTCTGTCCACCGAGCCGGTTTGAACTTATAGGCAGATAATTATGCGCGCTCCATGTACTCGCCGGTGCGGGTGTCAATACGGATCTTGTCGCCCGTGTTGACGAACAGCGGCACCTGCAGGGAGTAGCCGGTTTCCAGCGTCGCGGGCTTGTAGGTGTTGGAAGCCGTGTCGCCCTTGAAGCCGGGTTCGGTGTCGGTCACTTCCAGCACAACGAAGTTCGGCGCTTCCACGGAGAAGGGCTGACCCTTGAAGAAGCGGACGGTCACATTCGTGCCTTCCTTGACATAGGGGATGGCGTCTTCCACCTTGTCCAGAGACATCGGGATCTGGTCGTAGGTTTCCACGTCCATGAAGTAGTACAGCTCGCCGTCATTGTAGACGTACTGCATTTCCTTCGTCTCGATGATGGCCTTGGGCATCTTGTCGGTGGGGTTGAAGGAGCGCTCAACCACCGCGCCGGTCATCACGTTCTTAATCTTGGTGCGGACAAAAGCCGCGCCCTTGCCGGGCTTGACGTGCTGGAAGTCAACGATGGTCCAGACGCCGCCGTCCCATTCCACGGTAATGCCCTTTTTGAAATCGCCAGCAGTAATCATGAATCAATTCCTCCAATTGTTTCGGTGTCTGTGGGTTCTCTATTTCCAAATCCGCGGCACGGATTCAGTCAAAACACACCTGCCATTTTCAGCAAACGGCAAAGTAGGCTCATGCGCGTGCATAGCCATCTTCATTGTATCACAAATTTGTGCGGATGAAAAGCCTTTTTTGCGCCCGAAGCGAAAGAAATGCGGATTTTTTCATCCACCGAATAGAATTCTTCTGCCGATAGTCCTTGCCCGCGCGATTCAGCAGGAATTTCCGTCTTCCGCGTCGAATCCTTTCGGCAATTCAGCGACTGATAGAAGGGGGATTTTCCCGCATGACGCTCTTTTTGACCAGCAGTCCCTGCGACAATAACGTTCCCGAAGGGCTTGACCTTCCCTGTATTTTCGACGCGCGCAACGGCTTTGTCGAGAACCTCCGCGCCAGCGTTGAGCCGGGCGCGCAGCTGCTCATTATCGCCAGCGACCCGGATGCTTTCGCGGGCAATGACGAAATGGCGGCGACATTCGAGGGCTGTTTCGCGGCGGCGGAAATCGAATTGGAGGATGTCTGCGTACTGGACAGCCGGAACGCCGGTGATGCGGCGGAGCTTGTCGCACAAAGCGGCGTAATCCTGCTCTCCGGCGGGCATGTACCGACCGAAAACGCCTTTTTCGCGTCGATTGCCTTGCGTAACCTGCTGGCGGATTTTGACGGCGTCATCATCGGCATCAGCGCGGGCAGTATGAACTGCGCCGACACCGTGTATGCCCAGCCGGAAGAACCCGGCGAAGCGGTTGACCCAGATTATCAGCGCTTCATCCCCGGCTTGGGGCTGACGACGCGGAACATCCTGCCGCACTACAATCAGGTGAAGGACAACGTGCTGGACGGCTTGCGGCTCTTTGAGGACATCACCGCTGCCGACAGCACTGGACATACGTTCTATATTCTGCCCGACGGCAGCTATATTCTTGCGCGGGACGGCGAAGAGATGCTTTGCGGCGAAGCGTGGCTGATGCACAACGGCGTGCTGGAAAAGCTGACGGAGGACGGCGAAGAATTGACATTATAATAGGAAGCATTGCGGCGCACCGCTCCGAACAGGAGGATGCGCCGTTTGCGTTTATTCCATTTTTTCGCGGATTAAACCGTTCCCATACGCTTCCGTCAGCGCCTCCAAATCGTCGATTTCCGTGCGCTTGCGCTGCCCTTCGTCCGTGTCACCAATCAGAATCCGGCGCGGCGCGGTGTAGATGCGTTCGCTTGATGATTCAATGTCCTCATCCTCGTGAATCGCCTTCTCGATGCTCTCGAACGGCTGATGCGTCCGCAGCGTCATGCCGTGGCTGTTGTAGACCAGCGTGTAGCCCGCGATGCCTGTCTTCTGGTGATACGCGCTGCAAAATCCGCCGTCGATGACAATCAGTTTGCCGCCGCCCTTGACCGGGTTCTCGCCCTCAATCGCCCGAACCGGTACATGCCCATTGACGATGTGGCTGTTCGGCGCAGTCAGCCCGAATTCCGCCAGAATGCGCTTGACATTCGCCGGGTCGTTAATCAGCCGATAATACGGATTTTTGATTTCCGCATGTGTCGCCGGATCAGCGATATACAGCCGCTCGAAGGTCGTCATGGCGCTCCGCCCGTAAATGGGCGACACCGCGCCGCACCACAGATACCACAGGAAATCCTGCCCGACCTGCCGCTGCCAGCTGCCCTCCGGCGCAAAGTATCCCATGCGCGCACAGCGGTCGCAGCAGTCGAACCACCGCTTGCCGCTGTACTCCGCGTCCCAGAAGCGCACGGCGGTGAACTGCCCGTCCTCATCCATCGGCACAGCGCCGTGGTAGAGCAGATTGCCGTTCACGCAGCTGTACACCGAGCCTTGTGAAAAGAGGAATTCGACGTGTTTTTGCAGCTTTTCGCTGCCCTTAAAATCACGCACAAGCCGGGCGATAATGTCCTCCTCGCGCGGCAGCAGGCGCTCCGGCGCAGTCGGGTCAACGGTCGGGAAATCGCAGTCCAGCAGCGGATATACCTTGCCCCCGCAGCGCACCGTTCCGGCGTCATAGTCGATTTGGCGCAGATAGTCGCGCCCCTGCATCTCAAAATCGGGGTTGCGGGCAATCACCTCCGCTTCGAGTTTCAGCATCAGCACCGTGACCGCCTTGTGCATCCGGGCGACGCGCGCGAGGTTCGCCGGGCGGACATCTGTCGCGTTCGGGTCGGCGTGCGGCATCCAGCGGGTCAGGTCACTCTGGGCGTAGTATTCCTCCGCGTAATGCTCCAGACAGCGCAGCGGAATGCCGTAGCCGCGCTCCAGCGTATCCACATTGTTGTACGCCAGCGTCGTTTTCAGCACTGTCAGGATGCACAGCGGGCTGCCCGCCGCCGCGCCCATCCACACCACATCGTGATTTCCCCACTGGAAGTCCACATCGTGGTACTGGTACAGGCGTTCGAGAATCATGTCCGGACGCGGGCCGCGGTCGAACAGGTCGCCCACAATGTGCAGCCGGTCAACCGCCAGACGCTTCACCACCTCGCACAGGGCGATGATGTACTGATCCGCCAGCCCGTAGCGCAGCATACTCGCAATGATTTCGCCATAATACTGTTCCTTGTCGTGATCCTCGAAATGCGCGTGGAGCAGCTCGTCGAGAATGTGACCGCACTCCTTGGGCATCACGGCGCGCACATGCCGCCGCGTATGCTTGCTGGACACCAGCCGGCAGAGGTCAATCAGCTGCAGCAGCACCCGCTGATACCAGCCGTCGAGGTCGTTTTGACGCGCTTTCAATTCCGGCAGCTTCTCCCGCGGATAGTAGATAAGGGTTGCCAAATCCGCGCGCTCCTCCGGCGGGGTCGTATCGCCCAGCAGACGGTCGATTTTCTCCCGGATGACCCCCGACGCGCTGTTGAGAATATGGATGAAGGCTTCATGCTCGCCGTGCAGGTCGCTCATAAAATGCTCTGTGCCCTTGGGCAAACGGAGCAGCGCCTCCAAGCGGATGATTTCGCTGTACGCGGACAAGGCAGTAGGATATTTTTCCGCCAGCAGGGTCAGGTGGCGCAGCCGTTCGGGGGTGTATTCACGCATAGGATACTCCTTCTTTGTTGTAAGCAGCATTGCTGGTTCTGCATACTATTTCCAGACAAGAATGTGCTGAGATGCGAAGCGAATTTCTCATTCTGGCTAACGTGAATAAAACGCAGTGCTGCGCTCGCACGCCAGAAGAGAAACAGCGCGGGCGAATCCGGAAACAGTATCAATCTCTTAACAGATTGATTGCGCAGAGGTTGCCGCCCGTGACGGGCAGCTTTTTCAGCACGATAATGGGAGGCTGGACATCTGACAAAATAGTAGCACAACTCTGTCGGATTTGCAAGTCGCCGCCACGAAATCATCGGAATTATATATTAGTATAAGTCCCCAGAGCAAAGGGGGAATTTTGCTCTGGGGATGACCATCGTCCGCATTCCATTGAAGCATCGTTCATGATTTACCAAACCAGCGTAATCACATCTGCCAGAACGCATCAGTCTCCGCAGAGGCAAAATTCTCTGCGCAGCACGCAATCAGGCTGCTTTCCGCTTGCTTCCCTGCTGCACCAGCACTGCCAGCATCACCAGCGCAATCGGCAAAATTGACGCGACGGACGCGGCAAACACAATCTGTGGGTTTCCCGCTGACAAGTCTTTCAGCAAGGCGGACAGCGGCTGCCGCAGCGAATCCGACACCAGCATCAGCGGCTGCTCCACCTGATTCCACCCCTCCGTGAACGTCAGCGCGAACAGCGCCAGCATCCCCGGCAGGGAGTACGGCGCAAGGCAGTACCACAGCAGCTTGACACTCGACCCGCCCTCCAAGCGCAGGTACTCCGTCAACTCGTCCGGCCAGCGCAGCAGCCATTGCCGCATAAAGAACGTTCCGAACGGCGCGAACGCAATCGGCGCATACAGCAGCATCGGGTGATTGAGCAGCTTGTTCGCATAGGCGACGCGGTAGATGGGCAGCAGCGTCATCTGCGGGGGCATGAGCATCATCAGCGTATACAAGCCCGCAATCGCCACGCACCACCGCGCCGGGTACTTCGCCAGCACATAGCCGCCTAAGAATGCGACAATGACCTGCACGACGCACGCCCCCACCGTCCAAATCAGGCTGTTCCAGAACGCCTGCCAATAGGTGGACTGGTTGAATAGCATCTGCCACTGCTCCGCGGAAAACGGGATGGGCAGCAGGCGCAGCGGCTCCGAGCCGGTCGAAATCATCAGCGCATCGAAGGGCGGAACGAACGCCTGCACGCAAAGAAGGACAACGGGCAGCAGCACCACCGCCGCCAGCAGAACGGCGCAAATCCGGCGCACATGCTTCATCAGGCATCCTCCTTTCGCTGAAGGAATCCCCAAATGCACAGGAACAGCCCCGTCATCACCAGCGCAAAGAGCGACGACCCCGCCGAAAGCAAGCCGTAATCCAGTTTTGTGAAGTGGTTGTTGACATAGTTCTGGATGAAGTAGAGTGGTTTGGGCGGATACATGCCGTAGAGCAGATACGACTCGCGGAAGATGCGCATCCCGTTCATCGCCAGATAGATAATGGCGAACAGCGTCACGGTGCACAGCATCGGCAAGGCAATGCGGATGGCGATGGTGCGGTGCGACGCTCCGTCCACGCTCGCGGCATCGAAAACAGACGGTTCAATCCCCTGCAAGCCGATGAGGAACAGCAGATTGACCGCGCCGATGTTCTTCCACAGGTACAACGTGAGTAGGGTGATGTATTTCCAATCCGCGTCGCGGGGTTTCAGCGTGCGCATCAGCCATGAACTGCCGCCCATCATCACCTTCCAGAGGGGGACAATCGCCGCCGTCGGCAGGAAAATCGTGATGAGCAGCACGAGCGTCAGCCACGAAATCCGCCGACGTGAATGCCAGAAAATCATGTTCGCCAGCAGAAAGCCGATGACGAGGGACAGCGCCACCGCCACGGCAAAAAAACGCAGGGTATTGCCGAAGCCCAAGCGGAAGTAGCTGTTCTGCATGACGGCGGCGTAATTTTCCAGCCCCGCAAAGTGCGCGTTGGCGCTGTTCTCCATGACCGACGCCGCCAGCGACATGCCAAACGGCACGAGATACCACAGCGCAAACCCAAGGAACCCCGGCAGGAGGAACCATGCGTCCCGCCGGGGGTAGATAAAGTGCTTTGTGTGTTTCGAGGAATGCATTCGCGTCCTCACTCCTCCAATGCCATCTCCACGAGGTACGTCACGGACTCCTGAAGCTCCGCGTCGCTGATGTGACCGAGGTACCACTCCTGCAGGCAGCTCCAAACGGCACCGTGGAAATCAGATTTACCCGGAAAGGTGGATTCAAACAGCTTCTCGCGGAATGCCTGTGCCTTGCTGTATCCCCCCGCGCTGTATATGCTGGTGAAATACCTGCGTCCCGCCGTCACATAAGCGGTTTTGATGCCGTTCACATCGGAAAAGACAGGTTTCAGTGTTTGCTGATTCGTCACCCTTTTCGTCGGGGCTTTCTTCGCCATCAGGCGCGTTTCGTCGCCGCTGAACAGCGAAAGCGCTTCGTCGGAGAGCGCCGCATGAAGGAAATCCGCCGCCAGTTCCGCGTGCGGCGCGTTCTGCATGAGCACAAGGCTACTCACACCGCCCATTTGGTAATCTTCATCCGCGCTGAATACAGGAATCGGCATCAATGTACCAGCTCTATCAATCGGATTCAGCCCGCTGCTGTACGAAATAAGCACATGTTTTTTGGTCTCCGAACGATCAAATGCGAGAAGTGCATCCGAAGTGAAAATTTCACGGAACAAATCAAAGTATTCCGTGAAAAACGTGTCCATGTCATCGGCATGGAGCGGCAAATAATTCAGTATCATATCCGGATTGACATTCTGCAAATACGGACAGTCCGCTAACATCGTTCCGTACATCAAATACACATCCGGTTCGCCGTCGCCGTCCGTGTCCTTCGGCAGCTGACGGCAAAGTTCCGCGAAGTCCTCCCACGTCCAATATCCCGCGGAGGCTGGATAGGAAATTCCCGCTTTTCGCGCCAGCCCAGCATCCCAGAAATAGCATGACTGCACTTCCCACAGCGGTATGCCGATGAGTTTTCCATCCACCATGAGAAGATGGCTCAAATCAATCAGCTGTTCAGGGTATTCCATCAAGCCGATTGTATCCAGTGTTTGGATATAGCCGCGTTCCAGCATTGCGCGTTCCACTGAATATGTGGCAACGGCTAAATCAAAGTCGCACTGTCCATTCATAAGCACGCCGTTAAACTGTTCACTCGAATAAATGCGATATTCAATCGTTGCGTTCGGATGTGCTTTGAAAAACGCTTCTTCAATCGAGAAATTCTGCGCTCCGGTTTCATAATTTATCATTGCAATTATCAGCCGCTCCGGCTGATCTTCCGCAAATGTACAAAACGGAATACCGGCAAGGAGCAGCAAGCAGGTAACAAATGAAATGAAACGTTTCATCGGTACTTCCTCCATAATTTATTGAAAAAGAAAAAGGATTGGGCAGTTTGCGGTGCTCTTAGTTGTAACGGTAAAAATAGATTGTTGTGGTAGACTGCAGCGAAGTCGTGGTAATATTCGTGGAGTAGATGTATTCACTATATGTTGCTTTAGCATTTTGCTTTGACGCATTCGTATAATGTTTCACCAAGATGGGACAAGAATAATGCAAACTCACTTGCGTCCGCTTGCCATTCTCCATAATCTGCGAGGTAGAAGATTGATACTGTGCAGTCGTAGTACTGCTAATGCCGCCCTTGTAGGGTGAAAAAGTAGCCTTTTGTACGCTGGCAGATTCCGGATAGTAGGTTCTGCCATCGCTTGTCGCATAATAGCAGCGCCCCACAACTGTCCAGCAGCCTACCGGAACATTTTCGTATTTTGCTGCTTTCGCATCAGTGTCGTAAACAAGCATGGATACGTATGTGGTTGCATACCCGTTTTTATCCATCGAGTTATCCGCCGCTCCCGCCGTTCCGCAGAACAGCGTCATCAAAGAAACGAGCACCAAGAGGTACGCCAGAATCTTCTTCATGTAGCTTCCTTCCTTTCATGTCGGTCGTAGAGAAAACGTTGCCTTCGTTATGCCGCCCAATCCTCCCCCTCGTAAGAGGCACAACTTTGATGGTGCTAATGGCATTTTGTTGACCACAAGCATCATTTCACTTGTAGTATAGCATAACGCTTGCTATATGTCAAGTGCTTCAGCTTGTAAACTTACGAAAATCATCCAGCGTTTCCGAAAATGGTTTTCGTTCTGTCCGCGACACGCAAAAACGCCTGCCCCCTCACGCATCGTCAGGAAGCAGTCGTTTGCAATTGTTCGCTTATACTATTTCCAGATAAGAATGCGCCACAATGCGCCGCGAACTTTGCATTTTGGCTAACACGAATGAAACATCTCGTAGCAGCGCAATTTTTCTGCCGTTCGCGTCGCTCTGCCGCGCTTTGTCCCCAAATCCTTCCGCGGAGGACCAAAAAGACTGCCCGCTCCGCGCAGACAGTCTTCCTTCTATTCGCCGTCAGTTCCCTATCAGTAATGGCACTCCGCCATCTGAATCCTCACATACATCAGCACATTCGCCAGAAACTCGCAGCTCGTCGGGCGCGGCTCGTGCGGCGCGGGACTCCGCCCCATCAACGCGCAGTACACAGGTATGTTCTGCTCCTGCCACGTCTGGTTGACCGCCGTGCGAATCGCCTGATCCACCCCGATGGGCGTGGTGTTGCACTGCTTCGCGACCACCGGGTACACCTCGCCCGTCACCAGTCGCGTCTCAAACGGGCGATTCACCAGCAGCAGCAGCGTTTCCACCAGATAGTTGAACCCCGACAGCCGCGCTGGAACACCCAGACACCGCAGCAGGCTGGCGATATACCACCGCATCGGCGTACCCGGTCTCGGCACAGGCAGCGGCGGCAGTTGATTTTCGGGCGGGCGAGGGGCAAGCTGAGCGTTGGTGGACATCTGGACGAGCGGAATCGCCTGCTGTAGGGGAAAGCCCTGTAAATCAGAAGCCACGATGTAGTACGTCGGCGCGACGTTCACGGGCACGCTTGCCTCACTGCGGCTCTTCACGATTCGGTAGGGTTTGGTATCAAAAGCAGGGTATTTCGCATCATCCACAGGAAAAACCTCCTTAGCAAAGCGTCAGTGTCAGAAAATGGTTATTGTAATCAATACACGATACCCTTCACGCATACCATGATTGAAAAACGGCCTTCCAGCGCTGCATCCTGACGCCTAAACTGCACCACTGGAAGTTCTCGTATGCCTATTTTAGCACATTTTGCAGGAAAAGAAAAGTAGCATGTGTTATTTTTCGACATATTTCGCGCAAAAATACAGAGAAAACACAAAAGAAGTTGGAATTTACAAAAACACTACATAGGCAATCGTGTATTGCAAGTGGATATTACATGCCGGGTGAATTACAGGTGGAATCAGCGCATCAAAAAGCAGACTTTTTCTTCGGGTTTCCGCACTTCTGTCGCCCGCCCATCGGAATTTCCATTCCTTCCGCCGTGGGGTGAAGGCGTATTATACACTCTTTCCAGATGAAAATGCGGCAAGATGCGCAGTGGCTTTTTGCATTCTGACTAATGCGAATAAAACGCAGCATAGCAGCACTACGTTGCCACGCGAACTGTTGGCTATTTGGCTCCCCTTTTGTGCCATGAAGAATCCTTCTTCGTTTGCCATTGAAAACGAAGCGGGTGGAAATTTTCCAAAGCAAAGCAGCTCTGCCGACTTTCTTCTTTCCGAAAATCAGCAGAGCCGCCAAGATATGCAATTAATGCATTTTTCCTTTATTCCGCCAGCTGTACAATCGCGCCAAGCAGCCCCGGCCCGGTGTGAATCGCCAGTGCGGGACTGACCGGGCTGATGAAGCTCGATACCACGTCGAGCCGCTCCATCAGGCGGTCGCGGAGTTTCACGGCATCGTCATATGCCGCGCCATGCACCACCGCCAGACGCACCTTGTGCCCCTGATAGCGGCGGATGATCTCGTCCACCATCGCCGTCAGCGCGTTGGAGAAGCCGCGCGCCTTGCACAGCGTGTTGTAGACACCTTCGTCGTTCACATAGATAACCGGCTTGATTTGCAGCAGCGAGCCGATTGCGCCCTCAACGCGCCCGATGCGCCCGCCCTTGCGCAGGAACTCAAGCGTGCGGATAACGAACGCGCCCAGCTGATGTTCGCGGCGTTTCTCCAGCAGCGCGATGGTATCCTCCACCGACATGCCGTTTTGCAGCGATTCCGCCGCTTCCAGCACCAGCAGTCCCAGACCGCAGGAGAGCGTTTTGGAGTCGAAAACATGAATTTTCATGTCCTCAAAGTCCTCCGCAAGCAGAGAAACCATGTTGAACGTTCCGGACAGGCTGCCGCTGATGGACAGGTGCAGGATGCTCGTTGCGCCCTCGTCGTGCAGGGTGCGGTAGAGGTTGCTGACATCCTCCGGCAGCGGCAGGGATGTTTTCGGCACTTCCCGCTGAAGCAAATCATAAAGCTGCTCCTGCGTGATTTCGAGCCGGTCGCGGAACTCCCCCTGACTGGTCGCTACACGCAGCGCAACGGTGCGAATATCATATTGACTGAGCTGTTCATCCGACAGATCGCAGGACGTATCCGTCACCAATGCAACCCGTTCGTTTCCAATCTGGAACACGGAATATCAGCCTCCTTCCGTCTGCCGTTATTATACCACAGCTTTGCGCTTTCATCAAGCGAAGCAATCTTGTTTTTCAATTCGGTAACACTTTATCGTTGCAGGGAGAATCGCCACTTTTGAGGCTTCAAGCAAAATGGCTTACGCTTCCTCAATCGTGCAGCCGCCGATGAACTCACGCAGCAGGCTCAGCGGGGGGATTTCCGCCAGCACGCCCTCGTCAATATCCGGGAAATAGTTCAGCGTCTTAATCAGCCGGCGCGCAGCTAGATAGTTCTCATTCTCCGGCGGAATCGCCTTCAAGAGGTCGTAGGCATAGTGGCGCAGGACGGGCAGCTCGTAGTGCAGGGCGGTGTTGAACATGCGGTCGGCGTTCTCCTGATAGGGGAAAATCCACGTTTCTTCGCCGTGGCGGACACTGGGCCACATCGAAAGCGTGTTGTTCGGCGGCGTCGCGCGGAACTGCATGTCGCGCACGATGCGGCGCAGCAGGCGGACATCCGTCGTGCGGATGCGGTTGTGATCGTCAAGGTTCAAGCATGTCAGGGCGCTGACGAACACGCGGTAGATGGCTTCCGTGTGCAGTCCCTCGGACAGCGCCGGATTCAGCCCGTGGATGCCCTCGATAAGCATCACTTGCCCTTCCCGCAGGCGAACTGGCGTGCCGCCCGGATTGCGCTTGCCGAGTTTGAAGGAGAACGTTGGCAGCAAAACTTCGCGTCCATCCAGCAATTCCGCCAAATGCTGGCGGAAGAGCGGCACATCCAGCGTGCTGATGGCTTCGAGGTCGAGCGTGCCGTCCTCTTGCAGCGGGATGCTGTCGCGGTCAAGATAGTAGTTATCCAGCGAAATCACCAGCGGCTGAAGCCCGATAACGTTCAGGTGGAGTGCCAATCGCTGGGCGAACGTCGTCTTGCCGGACGAAGACGGCCCGGCAACCAGCACGATTTTCTTGTGCTGGATGGCAATATCCGCCGCGATGTCGGCAATCGCCTTGTCGTGCAGCGCTTCATTCAGGCGGATGAAGTGGCGGAAGCGGTGTCCCTCCATCATCTCCGCGACGTCGGCGGCGTTGTTGACGCCCAGCAGCGCGCACCACCTCGTCGATTGGTCAAACACTGCCAGATGCCCCGCGCGATGCACATACGGCGCGGCTTTCTCCGGGTGATTGGCGGCCGGCAGACGCAGGACGATGCCGCGGTCGGGCAGCCAAGTGAGTTCAAAGACCTGCGTCATGCCCGTGCGCGTCGCCATTGCGCCGTAGAAATATTCCCACATACCGTCCAGCCCGTACATATGGAAGAACGGCGTTGTGCGGCGGGAGAGCAGCGTGACTTTATCCGCCTGCCCCTGCGCGTCAAAATAGGCAATGGCATCATCGAGCGTCCATTCTTTCTTCTCGAATGGCAGATTCTGCGCCGCGAGAGCGTGCATCTGCTGGGCGATGGCGCGCGTCTCCTCCTCCGTGATGGTGTGACCGGGCATTCGCAACAGCACGCCCCCGCTGACGCTATACTCAATGCGGACGCGCTGACCGGGCAGGACGCGGTTCGTCGCCGCAAGCAGGAGGAAGCGCACCGAGCGCTCATAGATGCGCCGACCTTCCTCCGTGTGCATGGTGAGCAGGTGAAGCAGCCCCGGCTGGGTGACGGGTGCGTTCATTTCCAGCACACGTCCGCCCTGCTGGACGGCCAGCACGCCTTCGCGGCTGATGCCGAGCTTTATCAGGCACTGTTCAACGGTCATGCCCTGTTCGAGTTCCATTTTCTTATCTTCACAAGCAATCAACATTCTTTGATTCACCTCGTTTCACCAGAGGCGCTGCCTCTGGACTCCGCCAAAGGGTCTTCGACCCTCTGGACTCCCTTTCGCGCGATTGAGTTGCGCGCATTTTCATACTGTTTTCGCGTGTTGCGCAGGGGTTTCGCCTCTGCGGAGGCGACAAGGGGGCTTTGCGGTCGCCCTTTGGAAACCTTCGGTGCACTCCCATGCTACTTGATTTTTGTTGGAAGTTTTTTAGTTAGTGTGCCTTTCGTTCTTCCAAGTAACAATACGATTCAAGCAACATGGGAGGTGACGGCCGAAGGGGTCAAGGGGGCGACCGGAAAGCCCCCTTGCGCGCCCGCAGGCGCGTCCCCCTGCAACAAAAATATACAAGCCGCTTATAACCCGCAAAGAGGGGCTGTCGGGGAATCTTCACCGCGAATAAATCCCCGTGAGGATTTCCCGAATGTACGCCTCCCGGTGCGGGAGGTGCGCATCCCTGCGCGCAACCTCTGCCGCGGCTTCATTATCATATGGCACAGAAATCACCGACATCAGCAGAACGCCCGGTTCACGCGAGCCAAAATCGCCCTCGACAATCACCGCGTGGGCTTTCGGGACACCCATGCTGTTGCCGACGCTGCCCGTGTTGACGATGTAGCCCACATCCAGCGTCCGCAGGAACGGACGGTGACTGTCGGCAAAAACTACGCCGCCGTAAACTTTGCCATTCGCTGTGAAAGGCTGTGCCAGAACACTCTTGTCGTGCTGCACAAGCATCAAGTCCGTCACAGGGCGGCCGTGGAAAAAGCGAAAATGCGTGCCGCTAATCCACTCGTCCATGTCCAGCGGAAGCGTGTTCAGCCAGTTCATACGCTCTTCGCCCAGCTGATCCCAGAAATAGTTATCCGCGGCGAAGCGCTTGCCGCCGATGCCATAATCCCAGTTGCCACCGACGAAGCGGGTGCAGTTTGCCCGCACCCAGTCGCATGTCTCGCGCGACTGCGGCCCTTTGCCCACCGCGTCGCCCAGAAACCAGATTTCATCAACGTGATAATCCTTCAGCGCCTTTTCCATTGCCAGCGTCGCCGTCAAGTTGCCGTGCAGGTCGCCCAACATTGCAATTTTTTTCATGCGCGGCCTCCTGCCTTAGTCCGGATAAACCATAGACGCTTCAGAACAACGGGACAGCACGCCGCAGTACGCCGCGGCTTCCTGTTTGGCACCGGTCAAATCATGCTCCAGATAATTCCCGCACTCAATTTTCTTCGCGCCGGGAATTTCGCCCTCAAAATCCGCCGCAAAACGGAATGCGTCGCGCACAAGCTGCAAAGCGTCCGCCTTGCTCATGCTGTCGCGGAGGATGAGATAGAACCCCGTCCGGCAGCCCATCGGCCCGAAATACACCACCTGCTCCGATGCGGTAGAAGAGCGCACGAACGTCGCAATCAGGTGTTCGAGCGTATGCAGGGCGGGCTGCGCCACATAATCCCCCTGATTGGGGAATTTCAGCCGAAGATCGTAGGTCACGCAGTCGCCGTCGATGCGGGAAACGTACATGCCGGGCGTGAGCGTATCATGATTGATGGTGAAGGACGCGATTTTTTTCAGCATAGGGAAATCCTCCTTTGCGCATATCTCTTATATTATAACACACTTGACGGCACGGGGCAAGTATTGACTTGCGGGCGATTGCAGGGTATGATAAGGGGCGGAGGGGATGCGTTATGTCGATTCTTGTCACAGGCTTTGAACCGTTCGGCGGCAGCAGCCGCAATGCCTCATGGGAGGCAGTTTCGCTTTTGCCGGAGACGATTGCGAGGCACGCCGTATACCGGATGCGGTTGCCGGTCTGCTACGGTCAGGCGGGCGATTTGCTGGTGGAGATGATGCGGCGGATTCGCCCGGCAGTCACGCTCTGCTGCGGCGTTGCGGGCGGACGCAAGGTCATCACCCCGGAGCTGATTGCGGTAAACTACCGCCGCGCCGCGATTGCGGATAATGCGGATGTGCTGTACGCCGGCGAGAAGATTGACCCGAAGCGTCCCGATGCGCACATGACGCGCCTGAACGTCCTGCGCATGGTGGACGCCATGAAGTCCTCCGGGCTTCCTGCTGATTTGAGCCTGACCGCTGGGGCGTATGTGTGCAACGACCTGTATTTTGCGCTGCTTGACCGCGGGCTGACCGTCGGCGGCGAGGGCGTGTTCGTGCATGTTCCGACGGAGGATGTCGTTTCCGCCGTGGATGCAGCGAAGGGGCTGGAGATTTGTCTGCAAACAGCGCTGGAGGGGTAAGGAAGCCCGTACCATTTTTTTAGTCAGGCATTGCAAACATTAACGGTGCGTCCTTGTCTGAAAAACGGAAAGCGGCACGAGGCTGTTTGGAGCTTCTCTATATCGAACGTTATGTTCCCAACGGCTACACGACAAAGGTAACTGAACCCCTTTGCGTTGAATGTGTGGGCATATGTCCGCCAACTGTCCGGCAAGGAAGTGTTTGCAGCGGCGTACAGGTATGACGAAGAAGCGCTGTTTGCCATCAATTACCAGGGTGACATTACGACGGTCTGCTTAGTGGAGCATGGCGGCGTAAAGTACAACGTCAACCGCATTGATACCTTTGAAGGGTACAAGCAGGATATTACGCCGTACTGCAAGAAGCAATGACGGCGGGCATAATCACCCGCCGCATTTCTACTGATTATGTAAATCTTAATTGTCCTAAGCCTAACAAGGACTTGAACGTGTCATACATGGGGATAGTAACATAGTAGGACAGGTTCAGTTTTTGTTCGGTTTCCTCCAATTCAGCTATAGTCAAGGAACCAACAATTTTATCGAAATCAATACGTTCCAAAACTTTCTTTGTGTATGGCCTTTTTGCGTCTAAAAAAGCAATACTTGTTAGAAAACCTTGAACCTTTTCGGAATTGAGAAGGAGCATAGCAACATATGCCATATCATAACTGTCAAAACAAATAAAGTAACTTGTGTCGTCTGTCATAACAGGCTTTTCATCGTCTGAATATAAGACAGAAAACAAAGGCTGCTTGTAAAAACCGCTTACCCCTACTTTGAATTTAGAGTAGGAATAATCACCCACACCAAACATTGAAAATGGCGGCGCGCCACGATATATAGAACTTTTTCTGTTCTCAAACAGTTCTATATTATCACTTAAATATTCCCATGTTTTCGGTAATTCTTGTTCAAGATGTCCTGTTTCTTCACGGGCTTTCTTTTGTGTTACAATAACATACTTTGAAAAACTGTGAATTATAGGTGCTTTGAACATACTGCTTTTAATAAGCGGGAAAACAATATCATCTTCAATTTGAACTGTTTCCTTTCGCCCGTTTTGAAGAGTTCCGTTCTGCATGGTCAATTCCATAACTTTAGAACAATCGTGCTTCACGCCTTGTCGCCACTCAAAGCAGCAACGCCCGTCAAAATTCTCTGTTTCAGCGTCTAAGTTACTATAAAACTGGCCGTCGGCATATCCGAACTGTGATTTTAATGTTGCAGAGTTTTCAAAATCATAGACACTGCAAATGTCTGACGAAGCCGTTTTTTCCGAAAGCTGAATTACCAGCACACAAGCACTAGCGTTAATGCCAAAAATCTTTGCCGCATCAAATTCCAATATATTGCAAGATGTAAAATTTATATAGTTTCTCTTTAGTTCCTTGAAAATGTTCCTTGCGACAGAAGTCTTACAGAGCATTGCAATAATGGTATTAGTATCCCTGTATTCATTGATAAGTTGCAAAATAATGTATTCACAAATATCAAAATTACTTGCGCCTGTTATTGCGTCAATCCCTTTCAAACCTTTGAAGTTTGCTTTTAATGGCAAATTATCGGAACCAAGGACAGAAAGCGTACTGTTTGTCACCCAAGGGGGATTGCCAATTACAAGGATCTGACGTTTGTCCTGTATTAAGGACTTTGAAGAAAAAGCAAAGAAATCAGAATTGATAATCTTTACTTTATCGATGGCGATTGAATTCCGGCAAATATCGCAATATTCGGGGTTGATTTCAATACCATAATATTCGCTTGCGTTAAATAGCAGGCTACTTTTCAAAAAGCTCCCCACACCGCAAGTCGGTTCAACGATTGCAGACGGTTTAATGTGGCAGTAATCCTTTAGATATACACAAACCTTTTCTGCAAAGTCAACTGGGGTTTGGTAATCACCATATTCGCGTTTACCACTCATAATTTACAATCCCGCCAACCCGATTGTTAAGGGCAATAACCCTTGCGTACTGCAGCCGCCACTGCAACGCATTACTGATAGTTAAATAGCCCTGTTCCGGGGGATAATTAAGTATTTCATCGGCAAGGTCATTGTAAACAATTTCATCACCGGGAACATTCTTATCTTGCAAGAAGCCTATAATATCTTCCTTGTTTGCACCATCATAAACCATTTCACGCAAACGCTTTGTAATAGTGAAATCCGCCGTTCTTTCCCTGTCTATGAACGTACAATGGGTAAAGTGCAGAGTGCAAGAGTTGTTCGTATCTTGTTTGTCATAGACAAAGACAAGCAGATTATAACCTAACCCGAAAATCTTTTGACGCGCATTTTTGAAAGGGCAGCTTGATTGCGGCTGTGTGATGGAAGTAACCTTTATGTCGGTTTGAATATCAGTCCCCGGCAAATCAATTCCCTTTGCACTGCTACCTACTTCAACCCGGTATTGTGATTGCAGAAAATGTTGGAATCTATGTTCAACGTAGGTTCCAACAGCTTTACCGTCTGTAACGCCTATAAGTTCAACATGGTTTTCCCTGCTTTCAATTTCACAAAAATGCCTTGCGGCATGAATCAGTTCATCTATCGTTAATATCGGTTTCATGATAGCTATCTCCTATTCCTGCCCGTAGGCATAATAATACAAATAGCATTGTACTACAACCGCACCCATTTCTCAATAGACAATCTGTGAATTTTGCGGAGTATCTTTTAGTATCTGCCTGTAGATTTAAGCGACAAATAAGCGACAAGCCGCAAAGTGCAGTGTTAAGAAGTGCGAAGAAAACACAAGATATAGTATAAAAGTCAAAGAAGCAGCCCTGTATTTGGTTTCAAAATCAAATACAGAGCTGTTTAGATATACTCTTTCTCAAAAAGCAATCATTGAGGTATTCATCATTCACAGAAAAGACATTCTGATTTTGTTGGCGGTCGTAGCAATCGCCATTTTACTGGGAGGTATCAGCGGGAAACTGCTGCTGGTCAATCTGATATGAAGAAAAAACATAAGGCGCCATCGCACAATTCGGCGGCGCGTCTGGCGATGGCTTTTCCGCCTGCTGGTGGTAAAGCAGACGAAGTCCGCATTGACCCCCACATACACAAATCACCCGTGCATCGGCTTTTCTGCCCCCGCACGGGTGATTTGTTTATTGCAATTGCGCGAAATAGGCCCGGCAGTCATCCGCATCGTGCGCAATCTGTGCGCGCAGTGTCTCGATGCTATCGAACTTCTGCTCCGGGCGCATGAATTTCAGGAACGTCAGCCGGACGTTCCGCCCGTACAGCGAGAGAAACTCATCCAGCACATGCGCTTCCACCGTGACGTGCCCTTCCGGCAGCGTCGGATGACGCCCGACATTCACCACCGCCGGGAAAATGCCGCCGCTCGTTTCCAGATAACAGGCATACACGCCGAACGCGGGCAGCGCCTTGTTCGGCGGAATGGTGATGTTCGCCGTCGGGAAGCCGATGGTGCGCCCGACCTGCTTGCCCTCTTCAACGCGCCCCGCAATGCTGTAGCCGCGTCCGAGCAGGTTGTTGACCTCGTGCATATCGCCCTGCGCAAGCAAGCGGCGGATGCGCGTGGAAGATACCGTTTCGCCGTCAATCACGACTTCCGGCACAATCACCGTGCGGAAACCGTGCTTCTTGCCGTACTCCTTGAGCATCTGTCCATTGCCCTTGCCGCCCGCGCCGAAGGTGAAATTGAAGCCGCACACAATCACAACCGGTGCGTACACCTCCACCAGTTCCGCCATAAATTCCTCCGGCGACTGATTGGCGCGCGCCCGTGTAAACGTCGTCACGCACAGCCCGTCCACGCCGAAGGACTGCATGACCGCTGCCTTTTCCGGCAGCGTCGTCAGCATCACCGGTTCTTTCTCCGGCGCAAGCACATGCAGCGGGTGCGGCTGGAAGGTGCAGACCGCCAGCGGATACACCATCTCCTGCGCCAGCTCGTCTCCACGCATCAGCAGCGCCTGATGGCCGCGGTGCACGCCGTCAAACATCCCCAGCACCAGCACGCAGGGGTTCAGGCGCTTCGGGTCACGGATGATTCGCATTGTTCTCCTCCTTCTCCGGCGGGAGCAGGCATTTCCAGACGAGGAATTCCCCTTCCCGCGCCGCCATCCCCCAGAATTCGTCCCGCAGATACACGCGCACAGCCTGCCCTTCCGGCAGCGCCAATACGCCGGGCAGCTTGTTCGCGGGCAGTTTCACGCCGTTGCACACCTGCTTGCGCAGCCATTCCGGCGCATCCGCACGCGGCATGTGCTGGATGCCGTAATCCAGCGGCAGCAGGTGACTTTGCAGCGTCCCCTGCGCCTGATACGCTGCTGCTTCCTCCATCGTCATCGCGCTGTCCAGCGTGAACACGCCGCTCTGCGCGCGCAGCAGGAAGCGCATATGCGCCGGGCAGCCCGTCAGCTTCCCCAAATCGTCGCAGATAGAGCGGATATACGTCCCGCGCCCGCAGCGAATCGTCATGCGAACGCCGTGGTCGGGCGTTTCCTCGTGCAATTCGATGGATTCCACATGCACGATGCGCACCGGGGCTTCGACATTCTCGCCATCGCGGGCGCGTTCGTAGAGGGGCTTGCCGTCCTGCTTGATGGCGCTGAAGATACTGGGGCGCTGCTCAATATCGCCTACAAGGTGCTCCGCCGCTTCCTGCACGGCGGAAAAATCAGGGTAATTCTCCCCTGTCGCGATGATTTTGCCCGTCGCGTCCTGCGTATCCGTCGCCGCGCCGAACGCACACTCCGCCACATACGTTTTTTCTTTATCCACCAGATAGTCGAACAGCCGCGCCGCCCGCCCAATCATGATGGGCAGCACGCCCGCCGCTTCGGGGTCAAGCGTCCCGGCGTGACCGACGCGCTTTTCGCCCGTCATGCGGCGGACATACCCTACGACGGCGGCGCTGGTCATTCCCGGCGGTTTGAGGATATTCAGAAAGCCATTCATGCTTCGGGTTCTTCCTCGTTGGCCGCCGCTTCCGGCTGATTTTCGCTCTGGTTCTTCTGCGCCTGCGCCAGCACCTGCGCGATATGCACACCATAGGCGATATTCTGGTCACTGACGAACTGGATTTCCGGCGCATAGCGGATGACCATCTGCTTGCCAAGCTCGTGGCGGACAAAGCCCGCCGCGCTCCTCAGCGCCTTCATCAGCGGCTCGCGCTTATCGTCCTCCAGCACAGAGACGTAGATTTTAGCATAGCGGAGGTCGCGGGTGACTTCGGCGCGGGTGATGGAGAATGTGCCGGTCACGCGAGGGTCGCTGACCTCGTCGCGGATGATGCGATCCACCTCGCGGCGGACTTCCTCGGAAATGCGTTCAATACGCTGATAGCTCATGATTTCCTCCTAAAGGTAGGGATAGGGAAAAGAAAAACTTTCGGAAAAGACTTGTTGATTTAGCGCGCTCAAGCCGCTCTGCCGGTCAATGGGTGTCGAGAGGGGCTTTGCCCCTTCGCAGGGTCAAGGGACAGCGTCCCTTGTGGGGGTTGGGGCAACGCCCCAACTGTTATTCGGGCGCTCAATTCCAAGGAAGCCACCTACAAAGGCGCAGGCAGCGAAGCGTCCCTGCCAGTAACTTTGCGCTTCCTCAGAAGTGCCCCCCAAGCTGCTCTTTTCAACGTTTATGCTGTGTTGCGCAGATGGCGCGACCGAACTGCTTGTCTTTCAGACATGGCTGCTTGTTTCCGCAAGCAGGGATTTCGCGCCTGCAGGCGCGAGTCGGTGACTTTGCGGTCGCCCCCGACACCCCTTCGCAGCGCTCACCCATGCGGCTTGACTTTTATCGCAACATTAGTTTGCGCATCTGCCGACGCAATCATGCCCTGCCGCAATGGATTTGCGGATGTTTGAAAAAAGGGGCAGGGAAAGCCAAATGGAACTGACTTTGCCCTGCCTCCTGCATTGCGCAAAATGGAATTAGCGCGGGATTTCCTCCATGATGAAGCACTCGACGACATCGCCTTCCTTGATGTCGTTGTGCCCTTCCAGACTCATGCCGCACTCGAAGCCAGCCGCCATTTCCTTGACGTCTTCCTTGTAGTGCTTCAGGCTGCTCAGCTTGCCCTCGAACACGACAACATTGTCGCGCAGCAGACGAACCTGCGCATTGCGCTGCACCTTGCCGTCGGTCACGTAGCAGCCGGCGATAACGCCCGCGCCCGTAATCTTGAACACATTGCGCACCTCGGCATGGCCCAGCAGCACCTCGCGGTACTCCGGCGCAAGCAGGCCCTTCATTGCCAGCTCCATGTCCTCAATCGCCTTGTAGATGACGGTGTACAGGCGCACATCCACCTTTTCGCGCTCCGCCGCTTCCCGCGCGGACGCATCCGGGCGGATGTTGAAGCCGATGATGATGGCGTTGAACGCGCTAGCAAGGTTCACGTCGTCCTTGGTGATGGCGCCCGCCGCGCTGTGCAGCACATGCACCTTCACTTCGTCGCTGCTCAGCTTCTCCATTGCCTGCTTGACAGCTTCGACAGATCCTTGCACGTCTGCCTTGATAATCAGGTTCAGTGTCGTCTGCTTGCCGGATTCCATGTTCGAGAACATGTTCTCCAAGCTAACCTTCGCCATCGTCGCCTCGCGGGATGCCTTGACCTTCGCCTTGCGTTCCTCCGCGACCTGACGGGACAGACGGTCGTCGCCGACAGCCTGCATCTCGTCGCCCGCAGACGGCACTTCATCGAAGCCCATGATTTCCACAGGCGTGGACGGACCGGCTTCCTTGACCTTCTCACCGCGGTCGTTAATCAGCGCACGGACACGGCCGCTCGCCAGACCCGCAATGATGTTGTCGCCCACATGCAGCGTACCGTTCTGCATCAGCACAGTCGCCAGCGGGCCGCGCGCCTTGTCCAGCTTCGCCTCGATGATAACGCCGCGACCCAGACGGTTCGGGTTCGCGCGCAGCTCCATCGTGTCCGCCTGCAGCAGAATCATTTCGAGCAGTTCATCGACGCCCTCGCCAGTCTTGGCGGAAACGGGGCACATAATCGTGTCGCCGCCCCAGTCCTCACAGACGATGCCGTACTTCGTCAGGTCAGTCTTGACGCGCTCCGGATCGGCTTCCGGCTTATCCATCTTGTTAATCGCCACGATAATCGGCACATTCGCCGCCTTCGCGTGGTTGATGGCTTCAATGGTCTGCGGCATGACCGAGTCGTCCGCCGCGACAACCAGAATCGCAATGTCCGTCGCCTGTGCGCCGCGGGCACGCATCGCCGTGAAGGCTTCGTGACCGGGGGTATCGAGGAACGTGATATCGCGGCCGTTCATCTTGACCGTGTATGCGCCGATATGCTGGGTGATGCCGCCCGCTTCGCCCGCAGTGACGCGGCTATTGCGGATGTAGTCCAGCAGGGACGTCTTGCCGTGGTCGACGTGGCCCATGATGGTCACGACCGGCGGACGCGGCTGGAGGTTCTCCTCGCTGTCGTCGAAGTTCTCGGCGGTCAGCTGATCCTCCGCGGTCACTTCCGGCTTCTTTTCCAGCGTGATGTCAAAATCCGCGCAGACAAGCGACGCGGTATCGAAGTCAATCTCGCTGTTGATGGTCGCCATGTTGCCCAGCAGGAAGAGCTTCTTAATGATCTCCGCGCTGGTCTTGCCGATCTTTTCGCACAGGTCGCGCACGACAATCGTGTCGCCGCTCATGTAGGCGTGTTCGATCTTAATCGGCGCCATCATCTGCTGTGCGGACGGTTTTTTCATGCGGCTGCGCTTGCCGCCGCGCACCACGTCGTCATCATATCCGCTGTAACCCGCATCGCGGCTGAGCTGCTTGCGGTTGCGCGCCACATGCTCCGGGTCATGCTGACGGACGTAGTTCTTCTTGTTCGGGTCGTAGTTGGAGACGCGCTCCTTGCCCATTGCGGGCGCCATATCCGGCACAGCCGGCTTCGGGCGATTCATGCCCACGCCAGCCGGACGGCCCGTGCCGCCCTGCGGACGCGCCTGGAAGCCAGCGCCGCCTTGCGGACGTGCGCCCTGCGGACGCGCCACAAACGCGCCGTTTCCACCCGGACGAGGCTGGAACGAACCATTGCCGGGGCGATTCTGCTGCCCTTGCTGCGGACGCGCGATAAACGCACCGTTTCCGCCCGGACGAGGCTGCCCCTGCTGCGGACGCGCGATAAACGCACCATTTCCGCCCGGACGAGGCTGTCCCTGCTGCGGGCGGTTGCCCTGCGCCCCCTGCTGTCCCTGCGGACGGGGCTGCTGCGGCCGCGGCGGACGGATGACATTCGGTGCCAATCCGACCGGCTTGGGCGGCAGCGCCTGACCCGGCCGGGAGATAATCTGACCAATCGCGGGCTTCTTGGGCGCTTCGGGCTTGGTTTCCACCTTCGGAGCGGGCTTCTGCTCCGCTTGGGGGGCATCCGCCTTCGCTTCGGGCTTGGGTTCCGCTTTCGGAGCGGGCTTCTGCTCGCTCTTGGGCGCTTCTGCCTTCACTTCGGGCTTGGGTTCCGCCTTCGGAGCGGGCTTCTGCTCGCTCTTGGGCGCTTCTGCCTTCGCTTCGGGCTTGGTTTCCACCTTCGGAGCGGGCTTCTGCTCGCTCTTGGGGGCATCCGCCTTCACTTCGGGCTTGGGTTCCGCCTTCGGAGCGGGCTTCTGTTCGCCCTTGGGCGCTTCCGTCTTCGCTTCCTGCTTCGGGGCAGACTTAGCTTCCTGCTTTTCCGCCTTTTCCGCCTTTTCCGCTTCCTGCCGCGCCGCATTCACCGCTGCCTGCTCATCCACGTCGAGCATGACATACGCCTTGGAGTGGTCAGAGAGACGCTTCTCCTCCTCGGCGCGCTTTTCCTGCTCCGCTTTCGCATTCAATGACTTGATAAATCCATTCTCCAGCGCACGGAGAGACTTTGCCAGTCCGTCTGCGCTCTGACGCACGCGGGATGCGTCATCGCGCACCTTCGCCGCGTCCGTGGTTAAATCCTTGATGGCATCCTTCAGCTTCACTTTCGTCATTCGACGCTTGCACCCCCGCCATGATTTTCCGATTTCATCTGTTGCCCGTGCTCTTCTTTGCCTTCAACGGGAAGGTTCTGCCTGATCTGCTCTGCCAGCCCGCCCGGCGCGACGGCCATTGCCACGCCCGACCGCCCGGTTGCATCCTGAAGCAGTCCCCGCGGCAGCAGCGCCATCTGCACCCCTGCATTGTCGCAGACACCGCGGTATTTATCCTGAGTGGCTTTTGACGCGCCGCTGTCCAGCAGCAGCACGGCGCATCCTCCGCCACGAATGCTTTTCAGGCAGCCATCTTCACCGAAGGTCGCCTGTCGTGCGCGAACGCACAGTCCCATCAGCCCGCGCAGTTTCGTTTCCCTATCCATTGGCGTCAGTTTTCCTCCGCTTCTGTCTGGGATTGGGACAGCTGCGCCAACTCCTGCCGCAGGGCTTCCGCCACGTCGTCAGTGAGCTGCACTTCCAGCTGACGTTCCAGCTGTTTCTGCCGGATGGCGCGCATCAGGCAGCTTTCCTGTCGGCATACATACGCGCCTCTGCCGGGCTTTTTGCCGCCCGGATCCATGGACACGGTGCCGTCCGGTGCGCGGACAACGCGGATGAGTTCGCGTTTAGGCTTGCTCTCCCGGCATCCGACGCACATGCGCATCGGGATTTTCTTCGGCTTCATCAAGGCTCCTTTTGGCGATTGCCGCTTGGGTCAACCGCCGAATCTCGTTTCCTGCTGCTCCCTAAGACTTACAGCGTGTCGTCCCCGTCGGCGGGCGTTTCCGGCGCTTCCACACCCTCGTAGGGCTGGAAATCCTCCGGCAGCTCCTGCGCCGGCTGTTCTTCATTCTCCACCTGCGGGACGGCCGCCGCCATCTGCTCGGCGTACTGGCTTTGACTCTTGATGTCAATCTTCCAGCCCGTCAGCTTTGCCGCCAGACGCGCATTCTGACCTTCCTTGCCGATGGCCAAAGACAGCTGATTGTCCGGCACGACAACGATGCAGGAGCGCTGACCGCTCGCCTCGGTGTACACTTCGCGGACGTTCGCCGGATTCAGCGCGTTGGCAATGAATTCCGCCGGATTCTCGCTCCACTTGATGATGTCAATCTTCTCGCCGCGCAGTTCATCCACCACACGGGTCACGCGGTCGCCGCGCTGACCGACACACGCGCCCACCGGGTCAATCAGCACCTCAGTGGAATGCACCGCCATCTTCGTGCGGCTGCCCGCTTCACGGGCAATGCCCTTAATCAGCACCTTGCCGCCAGCGATTTCCGGCACTTCCATCTCAAACAGGCGCTTGACCAGATTCGGATGCGTACGGCTGACGCGCACCTGCGGGCCGCGGCGGGTCATGTCGTCGCCGCGCTGCACTTCCAGCACATAGACTTTCAGGTGGTCACCCATGTTGATGACTTCGCCGGGAATCATCTGATCGCGTTCGAGGTAGCCCTCGGTGCGGCCCATCAGCTCCACCACAGCACCCTTGTCATCCACGCGCGTAACGACGGCCGTCAGGATTTCGTTTTCCTTGTCGGCGTACTCTTCGTACACACGGCCGCGCTCCGCATCGCGCAGGCGCTGCATAATGACGCCCTTGGCGGTCTGCGCGGCGACGCGCAGGAAGTTGCGCGGCGTCACGTCCGTCTCCACAATGTCGCCCATCTGGTAGGTGTCCTTAATCGCGCGGGCTTCCTCCAGCGAAATCTGGTCGGCGGGCTTCTCCACCTCTTCCACAATCAGGCGGCGGGTATACACATGAATTTCACCCGTCGCGCGGTCAATGGTCGCGGAAATGTTGTTGGCGGAGGGTTCTGCCTCGCCCTTGGCGCGGTTCTTGGCATACGCCTTTTTCAGCGCATCCTCGACCGTGGCGAAAAGCATATCCTCGCTCAAATCCTTCTCTTGGCACAGCGCGCGGATGGCTTCCACGAGTTCTTTGTTCTGTGGATCTGCCTTCGGCGCAGCAGTTGTCTTGGTCTTTCTCATGACTGTGTCACCCTTCAATAATTTATGCTGTTTCTGATGCGGAAGCTGCTTCCGCAATGGTTTTCATTTCCGATGAAAATTGCTTTCTTGCGGGGAATCGGCTTGCCGGGTTATTCCTCGCCCAAATCGACGTCTTCGACGCCTTCCATGTCAACCACCGGCTTCACCAGCGAAGCCGCTTTGCGCGCGAAACGCTTTTCTTCGCCCGCGATGGTCAGCACCATGTTCTGCGCGTCAAAGTCCGACAGAATGCCCGTAAAGACCTTCTGACCGTCCACGGCCTTGAACAGGTGAACCTCCACCTCTTCGCCAAGCGCGCGCTCAAAATCTCGATCCTTCTTCAGCGGACGGTCAATGCCCGGCGAGGATACTTCGAGGAAATCGAAATCGTATGATTCCACCAGCGGCATAATGGCGCGGTGATACCGTTCGCAGTCATCCAGCGACATGCCTTCGGGACAATCAACATAGATGCGCAGGAACTTGCCCGTGTTCTCCTTATCAAGGCACACATCCACCAGTTCATAGCCCATTTCATCCGCCAGACGCTGACATTTGGGCGTGACAACGGTCGTCAATTCCGCTTTCGCCATAACTCCTCACCTCTTTCACTGCGGGTTCGTTTTTTCGGAGGACTTTCGCCTGCAATGTGCAGGCAATCAAAAAGAGTGGCTCCCATCACCCGTCAGCACCACGACAGCACAGCGGGCATACCTCTGCCCGTAACACTGTCCCGATGCCGCCAAGCCATGTCCACTCTCAGATGTCAAGCCCTTCTTTCTGCAACCCGAAACACCGGACAGACCCGGCTGAAAAATCGCTTCCCTGAAAACCAGGGCAGCGGTTCATGGATTCACACTTGTCAGTATACCACAGTTTCTCCCGGAATACAAGCATTTTAGCGGCTCTGCGCAACATTTTCCTTCCATTTAGGGCGCATTTTTCACACAAAGCTCTCGTCCTTGCAGAAAACGGGCACAAAATCCTCCGATGCGCTTTCCGGCTCCTGCAGATACCCCGGCAGTCCCAAATCCAGCATATGGTCGCGCACGCGGATATATTCGCGGTTCGTAATCGTCCGCGTCAATCCCGGAATCGACACATGGTTGCACGGGATGTACTGCCGCATCAGGCTGACCGGCACACCCTCTGGCAGATTCTCCTTCACCCAATCCAGCAGCTGACAGCTTTCGCTCGTCAGACCGGGGAGAATCAGGTGACGGATGAGTGTGCCGCGCGTCATGATACCGTTCTCATCATAGACAGGCGTTCCTGTCTGGCGCACCATCTCGGTGATGGCGGCGGATGTGGCGGCAAAGTAGTTCGACGCTTTCGCGCAGAGCTGCCCCATCTTTTCGCTCCGGTGCTTGAGGTCGGGCAGGTACACGTCCATCACGCCGTCCAGCATCCGCAATGTTTCGACCGTCTCATACCCCGATGTATTCCACACCAGCGGCACATGCGGCCGGTAAATATCCAGCGTCTCCAATATCTGCGGGACATAAGGCGTCGCGGTGATGAAGGAGATGGTGTGCATCCCCATATTCTCCAGCCGTCGCAGGGAATCCGCCAATTCGCGCGGCGTGAAGGGGCGTCCGGCGTTGCGGTGGCTGATGTCAGCGTTCTGGCAGTAGGCGCAGCGGAGCGTACAGCCGGAGAAGAACACCGCGCCCGTGCCGTTCTTGCCGGAAATCGGCGGTTCTTCCCAGAGGTGCGGCGCGATTCGGGCGATGCGCATGGTGGTCGGCAGCTGGCAGAAGCCGTTGCCCGTGGATTCATTGCGCTCAGCGCGGCAGGCGCGCGGGCAGAGGGTGCATTGCATAAAGGGAACCTCCTTGGCGGATGGGTTGCATTGAGGATGTTTTGGTATTGCTTAGGGAAGACGAAAGGTACGCTAACTAAAAAACTTCCGCTAAAGCTCAATAAACATGGGTGCGACCGAAGGTTTCCAAAGGGCGATCGGAAAGCCCTTTGGTCGCCTCCGCAGAGGCGAAACCCCTGCATTAACACGCGAAAGCAGTATGAAAGAAAAAATCAACTCAATCGCGAAGGGATTCAAAGGGCAGCGCTCTTTACAGCCACCCCGCATACGCGCCGACTGCGCCGAGCAGATTGATACAGAACCCCATCACCATCAGCAGAACGTTGAGGATCGACGTGCGCCCGCTTTGCGGCTTCAGGGCGAGAATCGCCACATACACCCACGGCAGCATATCCAGCAGGTAGCGGTTGCCAAACTGGAAGCCGCCCAGCGTCTTGTGGCAGACGATAATCATCAAGTGCGCCCCGACCATCAGCGGCAACCCAATCAGCCAGAACGCATTCCCGCGGCGGCGGCGAATCAGCGCATAGAAATACACGCACAGGAACGTCACCAGCATCGGCGTAATCAGGTAGAACGCCATGCAGTCATACGGATCAAACGCCAGCGGCTGACCTCTCCCCTGATATTTCGGCAGGCGCACCAGCTGCTGCAAATGCTCCCACGCGTACGCCAGCGAAAACTGTCCATTCTCCGCCAGCTGAAATTCCGGCAGGTAGGTGTGCCCAAATTCCAGCGGATTACCGAAGCGCAGGTAGTTCAGCACCATGTAGCTGGACGCAATCAGCGCCGCGGGCAGCAGATTCGCAATCTGCCGCTTCCAGCTATGCCGCACGCCGCTTTGGTTGAGCAGGTACACCAGCAGCGGAAGATACAGCGCTGCCATCGGTCGGCACCCAACTGCGCACGCCCACCACGCCAGCGCCCAGCCGCTTCTGCCGCGCTGCGCCGCATCTGCCGCCATCAGCGAGAGCGTGAAGCACATCGTCTGCGCCAGAAACCACACCCAGCCCTGCAGGGCAATGAACAGATACCCGTTCGCCAGATACAGGTACAGCACATACCGCGCCGCATAGCGTGAGCTGCCCGTCATCCGCCGATAAATCCGCAGCGCATAGGCGATGCCAAGCAGCGTCACCGCCAGATTGATGAAGTGATCCGGCGTATCCAGCCCGAAAATCGCCGCGAACGGCAGCATCACATACGACGGGAACAGCGGAAAACTCACATAGAACTTGCCACCGTACTCCGCCAGCTCCAGCCATGTGAAATTCGGGTTGACATCCAGATGCCCTTCCAACCATGCGCACGCCTGAATGGTGTACGAGCCGTACGGGTTGTCCGTCGTCAGAAATCGTCCCGTGAACGCGCCCATCACCAGCAGAACAATCAGGACGATGAGCGGATACAGCGCATATTCCGGCGCAAGCGTCCGCAGACGATGCCATGCGCGTTTCGCAATGGTTTGCATCGTGATGATCCTCCTTTGCTTGTTTTGTTCGCTGATAAGACGCAGTTCTGAGGGGAACGGTTCATTTTGACAAGCCATACAGAAAAAAAACGGTTCTTCACGGAAAGTAGGGGGAGCAAACAATGGTTTAGGCGAAGCGCCAAAAAGCTGCACGCGGAAGGAGCATGAAAGCGCGACCAACTCAATCGCGAAAAGGGGTCAAGGGGCAATGCCCCTTGCAGGGTCAAGGGACAGCGTCCCTTGTGGGGTTTGGGGCAACGCCCCAACAGTTCCACGGGCGACCAGCATCTAAACGCACTCAACAAAGGCGCAGGCAGCGAAGCGTCCCTGCCAGTAACTTTGCGCGTCCGCAGACGCGCCCCCAAGCTGCTCTTCCCCCAAGATTCCGTGATGAACCAAAAAACGCAGACCGCAAAGCGGCGTGTGCCGCTTCCGGCACGTCGGTTTGCAGTCTGTGCGAATTATTTCTGCTTGTCGCCGGATTTGAGCTTTTGCAGCGCCGCGAGCGCCGCCGCCTGCTCCGCCTGTTTCTTCGTGCGGCCCGTGCCGTGGGCGAGTTCCACCCCGAAGCGGCTCACGGCGGCCTCGAATGTGCGGTTATGCGGCGGGCCGTCCTGCGCGATAATCTCGTAGGTCGGCGCCTCGCTGCCGTCGCGCTGCAAGAACTCCTGCAAAGCGCCCTTGCTGTCCTGCATCGGGCGCTGCACGTCCTCCGGCTTCGGCCAGCAGCGGAGAATGATTGCCCGCGCCGCGTCCAGACCACCGTCCAAATACACTGCCGCCAGAATTGCCTCCATTGCGTCGCACAGCACGGACGGCTTCTCGCGCCCGCCGGTCAGCTCCTCACCCTTGTCCATGATGAGCACTTCGCCGACGTGCAGCTTCTTGGCGACCTGCGAGAGGTTCGCTTCGCACACGGACAGCGCACGCAGGTGCGTCAGCTGCCCTTCGTGGCAATCCGGGTGACTTTGGTAGAGGATATCCGACATGATGTATTGCAGCACCGCGTCCCCCAGAAATTCCAAGCGCTGGTTATCCTCTGGCCCCATCGACGGATGCGTCAGCGCCCGCCGGAGCAGCGCCGGATTCTTGAACTGATACCCCAGTGCCGACAAAAACTGCTGCATCATGCAGACACCCCCCATTTTTTGCAACGACACACAGCCTCCGCCGTCGTCGGAGGAGGCTGCGCGTGCCATAATTCGCGGATAACTTACTTGTTGGCGTCGATGTACTTCACGACATCGCCAACCGTCTTGAGCTTCATAATCTGGTCATCCTCAACCGTGATGCCGAACGTGTCTTCCACGTCCATAATCATGACCATGACGTTCGCGGAATCCGCCTTCAAATCCTCCACAAGACGGCTGGATTCGGTCACGGTGTCGGGGTTCACCTTCATTTGCTTGACAATCATGCCCTTCAGGGTTTCAAACGTAGACATAGTGTTTTCTCCTTTCAAAATGCGGGTAGCTAAGGTAACATCGCTTTGCAACGCTGCTTTGGGGTCACTGTGCATCCTGTGAATTCATTTTTGCGACGCCCTTTTCGATAATCTCAACCACATGACCGTTCACCATCTTGATGGCTTGGTCAATGGCGCAGGAGAATGCGTGCGCGTTGCTTGAACCGTGCGCCTTGACGACTGCGCCTTGCACGCCCAGCAGCGGTGCGCCGCCGACTTCGGTGTAATCCAGCGTGTGCTTCAAGCGGCGGAGAGCCGGTTTCGCCAGTGCCGCGCCTATCTTCGAGCGCGTATCTGCCATCAGCTCCTGCTTCATCGTCTTCAGCATGAACATCGCGACGCCCTCCATCGTTTTGAGGACGAGGTTGCCCGCGAAGCCGTCCGCGACGCAGACATCCGCAATGTCGCTGAACAAATCGCGTGCTTCCACGCTGCCGACGAAGTGATACGGCGCTTCCGCCATCATCGGGAACGCGTCCTTCACCAGCGCATTGCCCTTTTCGTCCTCTGCGCCGATGTTGATGATGCCGACGCGCGGCTTCTCGATGCCCATCACGCCGCGCATGTACGCGTCGCCCATCACGCCGAACTGCGTCAGGTATTCCGGCTTGCAGTCCACATTCGCGCCGCAGTCAATGAGCAGGAAATAGCCCTTGCCGTTGGGCATCAGCGGGGCAAGCGCCGGACGCTCCACGCCCGGAATACGCCCCAGCCGGAACATGCCGCCCGCCAGCACTGCGCCCGTAGACCCGGCGGAGACGAACCCGTCCGCTTCCTTGTCGCGGACAGCCAGCATTCCCATCACCGTCGCTGATTTCGTCTTTTTGCGCACGCCCATGACAGGGGATTCGTGGTTCGTGATGACTTCCGGCGCATCCAGCAGCGTAATCCGGCTGCGCACATCGTCCGCGCCCGCCAGATACTTCTCGATTTCCGGCACAATGCCCGCCAGCGTCACCGTCAGTTCCGGATTCCGGCGAAGCGCTTCCACCGTGCCCTCAACCGGGGCTTGCGGCGCCAAATCGCCGCCCATTGCATCGACAAAAATTCGCATGGTTTCCTCCTGCTGTTCCGCGCTCATGCAACAGAACATCTTATTCTACCACACAAGCAGCGTCTTTTGCAAGTGGCAAGCGGCACACGGCGCATTTTTTCCTTCATCCGGCACGGCGGGCAGGCAAAATCAGCCTCTGTTATTCCCCATACGAAATGGTGAAAAGCTGATACCCTTCTGCTGTGCTGCCCACAACATAGCGTCCATCGAAGGAAATCTCCGGCGCGTACTTCATCACAAACGGCACGACGACCTTGCCATCCATCCCGATGCAGCCCCACAAACCGTCCTGCTTCACCGCCAGCAGCTCCTGTCCGGCTTGTCCCCGCGCGGCTTCCTCGTACTGGGTGGGCAGTTCGCCCCGCGTCGCCGTAAAGACGCTGATTTTGCCGTTCATCTCCGCATAAATCATCGGGGCATTGTTGGTAAGACCCTTCCAATCGTTTTCCTTCAGCTCATAACCCACCGACGCGCTCACCTGCCCGTCCCGGGTCAGGAAGCGCAGCTTACCGCCTTCCAGCGCCGCCTGATAGCCGCCCTCGAACAGCAGGCCCGCGTAGTCGCCGCCAAGCGTGTCATACATCGGCGGAACGATTTCCTGCCCCGTCATATCCACGATGCCCGACAAGCGATCCTTCTTTGTCAGCATATAGTCGCCGCCGTAATAACGCACACTGTCATACAGCGGCTTGCCGTCCTGCACCGCCTCGCGCAGCACATTTCCCTGCAAATCCAAGAAATTGCCTGTTTTCGCGTCATACCAGACACTGCGGGACACTTCATCCGCCGTCAGCGCGCATTCCGGGACGAACGCGAACTGCGCCGTCGGGTGATGATACACGCCTTGCTTGTAGATTTCCTCATATTCGCCGTGGGAGAAGGACTCGCCGGTGAATTCCGTGCGCGTCCCGTCCGTCTTCAAGTAAAAGCCGCTGCTTTTGTCCAGCCGAACGAACAGATACGCGCCGTAAACCTCCATGCTCGCGCCCGTCGTTTCCTCGCGGTTCATTTCCGCCATTTTCTGCGCGCCATAGTAGATGTCCCCGCGCACGACGTTGTAGTGTCCGCCGCCGAACATAGCGCGATAGTCGCTCTTTTCGTCCGTTGTTTCTTCCAGCGTCACCGCGACCACCCAGCCATTGCCGACATAGGTGAAATCCGAATACGCCATGGGAATCAGCAGCGTCCCTGCCGCGTCCATCAGACCCGTCTGGTTGACGCCATTTTCATTGGCGACTTCATAGTACAGCCCTTTCTCCTGCGCGCTGATATCCGCGTAGCTTTCCGACAGTGCCGTACCGTCCATCGCCCGCAGCGTATCGCGCCAGTCCTCGCGGGTCACGTAGGTATCAGAGGCACGTCCCAGCGTAATGGAACGCGCAAACGTCTGCGTATCCACCAGTTTTGCTTCCGCCGAAGCCAGCACCGGCATGGATAGCGCCAATGCCGCCGCGCACAGTTTCTTCCACCATTTCATCTTCTTTGCTTCCTTTCCTTCGCAACGTTCAACGCACGATACGTTGATTATATACGACGGAAGAAAGCGTGTCAAGAGCAGCTACAACGTTTTCGCTGTTTTCGCTCATTCCGGGCTGACACTAAGCCCGACCCCCATGCCGCCTTCCCCAATATGGCACGAGACCCCCAATGACAATTGGTCACTGAGCAGTTTCATCCCCGGAAACTCCGCTTGCAGGCGCGCTTCCCACGCCGCCGTCGCTTCCGGTGAGGCACTCGATGCCGCCAGCAGCGTCACCCGCCCCTGCGCCAGCGGTTCGGCAAATCGCCCGGCTAATTCCGCGTGAATCGCCTCTATCATCACATCCTGCGCCCGATTCATGCCGCGCGCTTTCTTGTAAGCACTCAGCGTTCCCGTTGTGAAGTGCAGAATCGGCTTGATGTGCAGCAGCGTACCGATAAGTGCCGTCGCCGTGCTGATGCGCCCGCCGCGCTTCAAGTGCTCCAGCGTCTCCACCGCGACGTAGATGCACATATCCTCGCGAACGGCTTCCAATTTCCGCTTGATGGTCGCGGCGTCATCCCCCGCGTCGCGCAAACGCAGCGCATCCAGCACCGTTACATGCAGCGCCGTCGCGACGCGCCCGTTGTCCACCACGAACACGCGCCCGGCGTAGGGCACATCCGCCGCCAGCGCCATTGCCGCCTGACACGAGCCGGACAAACCGGAGCTAATCGGGATATAGACCACCTCGTCGTGGTCGGTCAGCAGGTTATCCCAGAGGGCGGTCACATCCGCCGGGGCAGGCTGGGAAGTCGCGATTTTCGCGCCGCGCCGCTGATGCGCATAAAACTCCGCGCGGGTGAGCGTCTCCTCCTCCAAATAGCAAGTGCCGTCGATGGTAAACGGCATCGGCAGCACCGCGACACCGAGGGTTTGCGCCATTTCGGGGGTGATGCTGGAGTGGCTGTCAGTTGCGATAGCAACGTTTTTCATCATCATTGTGCCTCCGTGTATGATAATCAACACATTTTAGCACAAATGTGCGTTCGGTTACAAGCGATTGCAGTCTCAATTTTTGTTGATAATAGCAAGCGTTATCATACCATTTCCAGCATCAAAAGGCACAAGCAGACGGCGCAGTTGAATGCAGGAAATTGTATACCCACAAAAAAACACCGTGAGCGTGTGCCCACGGTGATGCTTTCTCAGCCCTGCTTCTGCTTGTGCTTCGGATTTTCGCAGATGACCATGACCTTGCCCTTACGGCGAATGATCTTGCACTTTTCGCAGATCGGCTTCACGGACGGACGAACCTTCATGTGCTGTTACCTCCTGTTGAAAATGATGCCACGAGGGCGAGCAGAATGCACCGCACGCCCGGATGCGTCTGATGCGATGTGCTTGTCACACAGTGCATCAGTTATTATACACCAGAGACCGCCATCCGTCAAGAGGAAAATCCTGCGGAAACGCGGCTTCCGGCACGGTTTCTTGTTATTTTCGCGCTGGTCAGGTCTTGCTGCGCCAAGTAATCCGGCCGCGGTTGAGATCATAGGGAGACAGCTCGATTTTTACCTTGTCACCGGGGTAGATGCGGATGAAGTTCATGCGCATTTTGCCGGAGATGACGGCGGTCACGATGTGACCATTCGGCAGCTCCACCTTGAACATGGCGTTCGGAAGAGCCTCGACGACCTTTCCTTCCAGTTCGATGACGTCGCTCTTGGACATGTCAGTCCTCCTTGTCGGCCCCAGCCGCGGCAGCTTCCGCGTGGGGTTGTTCGTTCTGCGCTTTCAGCGAAAGACCGTGCGCGGAGAGAGCCTTGCGCAGGTCGCTGTCCTGCAGATGCTTGTTCTCCAGCGCCTGAGGTTCCACGTTCACCACAATGGGCTTCGGGCGCAGATGCATCATCTTTTTCTTTTTCGGATGGTCGATCTTGCGGCTTTGACCGTCCGCCATCAGCACATGCCGATCGTCCAAGACCTGAAGCACCACGAAATACCGCCCGGCATCGCGTCCCTGCGTTGACTGCACGACGCGCCCCGGTTCCATCGTCAGGCGATTCATCATTTGTCCTCCCATTTGAAGTCGGGATAGGTGAGGATTTCCGGCAGACCGTCCTCATTGATGGCGATGGTATGCTCGTAGTGGGATGTCAGGCTGCGGTCGCGTGTGCGGTAGCACCACTGGTCTGCGTCGCAGGTGATGTGCCAGTCGCCGGCGGAGATCATCGGCTCAATGGCGATGGTCATGCCCTTGCGCAGGCGAAGGCCGCGATCCGGCGTGCCGTAATTGAACACCGGCGGATCTTCGTGCATTTCGCGCCCAATGCCGTGTCCGGTCAGGTCGCGGATGACGCCATAGCCGTTGCTTTCAGCCACCTGCTGCACCGCGTGACCCACGTCACCCAGCCGCTTGCCCGCGATGGCCTGCCGTGCGCCCGCAAAGAAGCACTGCTCCGTGACGTCAATCAAGCGCTGCGCTTCCGGCGAAATTTCGCCAATGCCCATCGTGAAGGCACTGTCGGCCTGCCAGCCGTCCAGCACCAGACCGCAGTCGATGGACAGAATCTGCCCTTCCCGCAAAATCTGCTTTTCGGAGGGAATGCCATGCACCACCGCATCGTCAATCGACGCGCAGATGGACGCCGGATACCCCTCGTAATGCAGAAAAGACGGGATGGCGTGGTTTTTGCGGATGAGCTGCTCGGCGTAGACATCCAGCGCGGCAGTACTCATGCCGGGCTGAACGGCCTCGCGCAGGCGGCACAGCACTTCGTAGAGAAGCGCGCCCGCGTCACGCATTTTGCCGATTTGCTCAGGATTCTTCAAACTGATCATGATGTCTTAGCCCTTCACGATGGCCATGATGGACGCGAAGATCGTATCCATATCCTGATCGCCGTCAATGACGCGCAGCAGCCCCTTCTTCTGGTAGAAATCCACCAGCGGAGCGGTCTGGTCGTGGTACACCTTCAGGCGATTGAGGACGGTTTCAGCCTTGTCGTCCGCGCGCTGCACAAGCTCATCAGAGCAGGAATCACATTTCGTTTTCCCGTTCAGGCGGGAAATGTGGTACGTCGCACCGCACTTCAGGCACACACGGCGGCCACTCAGGCGATCGATGAGCTTCTCATCGGCGACGTCGAGGTCAATAACCGCGTCGATATCCGCAATGCCTTCCAGCGCTTCCGCCTGCGGAACCGTCCGGGGGAAGCCATCGAGGATGTAGCCGTTCTTGGCATCATCCTGCGCAAGACGGTCGCGAACGATGTCAATGATAACGTCGTCCGGCACGAGCTTGCCCGCGTCGATGTAGCTCTTCGCCTTCAGCCCGGTAGGCGTCTGCTCCTTGATGGCCCGGCGGAGAATGTCGCCGGTGGAAATCTGCGGAATATTCAGTGCGTTACAGATGCGCTGCGCCTGCGTACCCTTGCCGGCGCCGGGAGGTCCAAGGAAGATGATATTCATCCGGATGCTCCTTCCTACTCTGTCGCTGTCCGCGCATAACGCGCGTTCATAAATCGATACTTCGCTGTCGGCACCGATTTATGTTACGTTGATTTTTCCCCTATTAGTACACAAGCCATGCACCGGAAAACGAGTTTCAACGGTGCATGGCCTGCGTATGGATTACATGAAGCCGTTGTCTTTGTCGGTTTCAATGCCGCGGATGGACAGTTCACCCTCGACCGTGCGCATGGTTTCCAGAGAAACACTCACAGCAATCAGGATGGAAGAAGCCGCGAACGGGAGGTTGGTGACCCAAGAGGTCAGCAGCGTCGGAATCACAGCCAGCACCGCGAGGAAGAGCGCCGCAAACAGGTTGAGGCGGTTCGTGGTACGGGCGAGGTAATCGCGGATGTTCTTGCCGCGCTGTCCGGGGATGGTCGCACCCTGCTCCATGAGCTGCTTCGCCTGCTTATTCGGATCAAAGCTGATGGACGAATAGAAGAAGGTGAAGCCGACAATCAGGAGCGCGGAGAGGATCATATACACCCAAGAGCCGCTGCTCAGGTAGGCATTGCACCAAGCGGTGAAGCCGCTGTTCGGCGCAACCAGCGCGCCAATCGTTCCAGGGAACGCCAGCAGGCTGTACGCGAAGATCAGGGGCAGAACGCCGACGGACACAACCTTCAGGGTCATGTGGGTGTTCTGACCGCCGTAAACGCGGCGACCCTTGACCTGCTTGGAAATCTGCAGCGGGATGCGGCGTTCGCCAAGGTCAACGTAGGTCACGGCGAAGGTCATGACAACCAGCATCAGCAGGATAACAAGGACAGACAGCCAAGCGGTCGTCGTGCCATTTGCCACCGCGGTGTAGATGTTGCCAGTGATGCCGTTGAACAGGTTGGAGACGATACCGGCGAAAATCAGCAGGCTGATGCCGTTGCCGATGCCCTTGTCGGTAATGCGTTCGCCAATCCACATCGCCAGCGCAGAGCCGCCAGCCATGCTCAGACCAACCAGCACCGTGTTGTACCAGCCGGAGCGGACGTAGCCCCCCGCGCGGGACAGACCGATTGCCTGGAAGACAGCCAGACCAACCGTCACATAACGGGTGATGCGCGCCATCTTCTCCTGGCCGCCTTCTTCTTCCTGCATCCGCTGCAGGGACGGGAAGGCAACCGCCAGCAGCTGCATGATAATGCTGGCATTGATGTAGGGGGTGATGCCCATTGCCATAATGGTCATCTGACCAAAGGCGTTACCGGTCATCATCTGCATCATGTTCAGCAGGGGCAGCTGCATGAAGTTGTTGCTTTCATTCAGACGGGAGACGTCAATGCCCGGAGCCGGGATGACGCCAACCAGTCGATAAATGAGGAGCATGAGGAACGTGTACAGAACTTTTTTCTGGAGGTCTTTGATCTTCCACAGCTTGCGAAATGTCTCAAGCATGTCAGATCACCTCGGCAGTGCCGCCAACGGCCTCAATCTTCTCCTTCGCGGAAGCGGTGTACTTTGCAGCCTTCACCGTCAGCTTCTTGGTCAGTTCACCGTTGCCCAGAACCTTCAGGCCGTCCTGAGCCTTGCGGATGAGACCAGCGTCGATGAGCGCCTGCGCATCGACCACAGCGCCGTCCTCAAACACGTTGAGGTTCTCGACGTTGACAGTCGCGTAGTCCGTACCGAAGATATTGGTGAAGCCCTTCTTCGGGACGCGACGATACAGGGGCATCTGGCCGCCCTCGAAGCCGGGGCGCTTGCCGCCGCCGCTGCGGGCCTTGGCACCCTTGTGACCCTTACCGGAGGTCTTGCCCAGACCGGAGCCCACGCCGCGGCCAAGACGCTTGGCAGCAGTGGTGGAACCCTCGGCGGGATGCAGCTCGTGCAGTTTCATGGCTTACCCTCCTTTACTCGTTAACTTCTTCGACCTTCACCATGTGCTTCACAGCGAAGATCTGGCCGCGAACGGCCGCGTTGTCGGGCTTAAGGACGGTCTGGCCAACCTTGCGCAGGCCCAGCGCCGCCACAGTCGCCTTGTGAACCGGCAGAGACGCGATCGGGGACTTGATGAGCGTAACTTTCAGCATTGTCCTTTACCTCCTCAGCCCAGCAGTTCTTCCACGGTCTTGCCGCGCATCTTCGCGACCTGTTCCGCGCTGCGCAGCTGCTTGAGCGCTTCCAGCGTGGCCTTGACCATGTTGATGGGGTTGTTGGTGCCAAAGGACTTGGTGCGGATGTCCGCCACGCCTGCCAGCTCCAGCACGGCACGCGCCGCGCCGCCGGCGATAACGCCAGTACCTTCGGGAGCGGGCAGCAGCACCACCTTAGAGGTGGAGAAATAACCCGTCGTGTTATGGGGAATCGTGGTGCCGTCCATGGGGACGGTCACAAGATGCTTCTTAGCATCCTCGGTGGCCTTGCGAATAGCTTCCGGGATCTCAGCGGCCTTGCCCATGCCAGCACCGACACGGCCCTTTTCGTCACCGACGACCACCAGAGCGGAGAACCGCATGTTGCGGCCGCCCTTAACGGTCTTGGAGACGCGGTTGACAGCAACCAGACGATCCTTGAATTCGCTTTCCTGTCCGTAGCGTTGCATTTGTCTGCTGCCTCCTTTATTAGAATTCCAGACCCGCTTCACGGGCCCCCGCAGCAACCTCCGCAACACGGCCAGTGTACACATAGCCGCCGCGATCGAACACCACGGTCTTGTAGCCAGCAGCGAGGGCGCGCTCACCAATGAGCTTGCCCACCAGCTTGGCAGCGCCCTTCTTATCCAGGTCATTCAGCTGAGCCTGCACGTCCTTTTCCAAGGTGGAAGCGGCGCACAGGGTCTTGCCAGCCACATCATCGATGAGCTGAACCTGGATGTGCTTCAGGCTGCGGTAAACGGACAGACGCGGCATATCGGGGGTGCCGCTGATCTTCTTACGAACGCGGGCATGACGGATCTCGCGGATCTCATTACGGTCGCGCTTGGTGAACATATGCAGTCACTCCCTCTCTTACTTCTTACCGGTCTTGCCCTGCTTGCGGCGGATGTGCTCACCGGTGTACTTAATGCCCTTGCCCAGATAGGGTTCCGGCTTGCGGATCGCACGGATGTCAGCCGCGAGGTTGCCGACCTGCTGCTTGTCGATGCCCTTGACAACGATGGTGTTGGCGTTGGGCGTCTCAAAGCTGATGGTTTCGGGCGCGTCGAGAATGACGGGGTGAGAGAAGCCAATGTTGATGGTCAGCTTCTTGCCGCCTTCTGCCGCTGCACGATAACCGGTGCCGACCAGCTCCAGCGTCTTGGAGAAGCCGTCCGTCACACCGACGACCATGTTGTGCACCAGGGCACGATACAGGCCGTGCATAGCACGATTTTCCTTGCTATCATTAGCGCGGGTCAGGTGGAGCATATTGCCCTCCTGATTGACCGTGATCGCGTGGTTCACCTGCTGGGACAGGGTGCCCTTGGGGCCCTTGACCGTAACCAGGTTATTGCTGTCCACAGTGACCGTCACGCCCGCGGGAACAGTGATCGGAAGTCGTCCGATACGAGACATGGAATCACACCTCCTACAAACGTGTCGGTATTACCAGATGTAGGCCAGCACTTCGCCGCCGATGGCGTTCTTGCGAGCCTCTTTGTCCGTCATCAGACCCTTGCTGGTGCTGATGATGGCGATGCCCAGACCGCCCAGAACCTTGGGCAGCTCTTCGCAGCGCGCGTACACACGCAGGCCGGGCTTGCTGATGCGCTTCAGACCCGCGATAACGGGGGTCTTGCCGTTGATATACTTCAAAGTCACCTTGATGGAGCCCTGCAGGCCGTCATCAATGTAGTCCACAGCCTTCACATAGCCTTCCGCCAACAGGATCTTGGCGATAGCCTTCTTCGTGTTGCTGGCCGGCAGCGTCACAGCCTCGTGCTTAGCGACCTGCGCGTTGCGGATTCGGGTGAGCATATCGGCGATGGGATCATTCACAACCATGTTGGTACCTCCTTCCGTTTCTCTCCCCGATTACCAGCTGGCCTTGCGCACGCCCGGAATCTCGCCCTTGTAGGCCAGCTCACGGAAGCAGATACGGCACACGCCGTACTTGCGCAGGACAGAGTGGGGACGGCCGCACAGACGGCAGCGGGTGTAAGCGCGGGTGGAGAACTTGGGCGTCCTCGCCTGCTTGAGCTTCATACTCGTCTTAGCCATTAGATGTTCTCCTCCTTATTACGCCTGCGCGAAGGGCATGCCCAGCAGACGCAGCAGCTCCTTGCACTCTTCGTCGGTCTTGGCGGTGGTCACGAAGATCATCTCCATGCCGCGAATGTGCTCGACCTTGTCGTACTCGATTTCGGGGAAGAGCAGCTGCTCACGAATGCCGAGGGCGTAATTGCCGCGGCCATCGAAAGCCTTATCGGAAACGCCGCGGAAGTCACGGACGCGGGGCAGCGCAATGTTGACCAGCTTGTCCATGAATTCTTCCATGCGGGCGCCGCGCAGGGTAACCTTCGCGCCGATGTTCTGACCCTCACGGAGCTTGAAGTTTGCAATCGACTTCTTGGCCTTGGTGACCATGGGCTTCTGGCCAGCAATGGTCGTCAGCTCGTTGATCGCCATTTCAAACGCCTTGGCGTTGTCCTTGCAATCGCCCAGGCCCATGTTGATCACGATCTTGTCCAGCTTCGGGATCTCCATGACGTTCTTGTAGCCGAACTTCTGCTGAAGAGCAGGAACAGCCTCGGCCAGATACTTTTCCTTAATACGGGTAGCCATCAGACTTTTCCTCCTTCTCAGTCAATATCGGCGCCGCACTTCTTGCAGACGCGGACCATCGTGCGGTTCTTCTTGCCGTTGGCATCCACAGCCACGTTCACCTTGTGGGAAACGCGGGTGGGCTTGCCGCACTTGGGGCAAATCAGCATCACGTTGGAAGCGTCAATCGCCGCTTCCTTCTTCACGATGCCGCCGGGCTGCATGGCGTTGCGCGCCTTCTGGTGGCGAGTCACCATGTTCACGCCTTCGACGATGACCTTGCCGGTCTTGGGGAAGGCGACGGTGATCTTGCCCTTCGTGTTCTTATCCTTGCCGGTGATGACCATCACCTGATCATTCTTGCGAACGTGCATCTCTTCCGCCTCCTTACAGAACTTCGGGAGCCAGGGAGACGATCTTCATGAAGTCCTTCTCGCGCAGCTCACGGGCAACGGGTCCAAAGATACGGGTTCCGCGCGGCAGCTTCGCATCGTTGATGATAACGGCAGCGTTGTCATCAAACTTGATGTAAGAGCCGTCGGGACGCCGCTTGTTCTTGCGCATACGGACGATAACCGCCTTCACGACGTCGCCCTTCTTCACGGTGCCGCCGGGGGTCGCGGTCTTGACGCTGGCCACGATGACATCACCGATGGAACCGTCACGCCGGAAAGAACCGCCCAGCACGCGGATGCACATGATTTCCTTGGCGCCGGAGTTATCGGCGACCTTAAGCCGGGTTTGCGGCTGAATCATAGGGTTTTTCCTCCTTACATGACAGCGGGATTACTTGGCCTTCTCGATGATTTCGACCAGGCGCCAGCGCTTGTCGTGGGACAGCGGACGAGTTTCCATCACGCGGATGGTATCGCCGACGCCGCACTCATTGTTTTCGTCATGAACCTTGAGCTTCGAGGTCTGGTTCATGATTTTGCCGTACAGGGGATGACGGACGCGCGTCTTGATCTGAATGGTGACGGTCTTGTCCATCTTGTCGGACACGACGACGCCGATACGGGTCTTGCGCAGTCCGCGCTCCTGAGTGTTGTTCGTTTCAGACATGGCAGCAGCTGCCTCCTTCCAATCTCACTTACGCCTGCTCCAGCTGGCGCAGCACGGTCTTGGCGCGGGCAATGTCGCGCTTAACCGCAGTAATCTGCATGGTGTTCTGCAGCTGGCCGGTAGCGAGCTGGAAACGAAGGGTGAAGAGATCCTTCTTCAGCTCAGCGACCTTTTCGGTCAGCTGTTCCTTGCTCATGGACGTGAATTCATTCGCTTTCATTTCTCTTCACCACCCGCTTCGGTCACGGCTTCGTCAGCACGCTTGATGAACTTGGTCTTCAGGGGCAGCTTGTGGGCAGCCAGGCGCAGGGCTTCGCGAGCGGCTTCTTCGGGCACGCCAGCGATTTCAAACAGCACGCGGCCGGGCTTGACAACTGCAACCCAGTATTCCGGAGAGCCCTTGCCGGAACCCATTCGGGTTTCAGCCGGCTTTTCGGTAACGGGCTTATCGGGGAAAATCTTAATCCACACCTGACCGCCACGCTTGGTGTAACGGGTCAGGGCGATACGGGCGGCCTCAATCTGCTGAGAGGTAACCCAGCAGGGCTCAGTGGCCTGAAGGCCGTATTCACCGTAAGCGAGGAAGTTGCCGCGATGAGCAGCACCCTTCATGCGGCCGCGGAAAACCTTGCGGCGCTTGACTCTCTTGGGCATCAGCATGGGTTACTTAACCTCCTTCGCGACCGGAGCCTTCTTAGCCTTCGGCAGGATCTGACCCTTGTAGATCCACACCTTCACGCCCAGACGGCCATAGGTGGTCTTGGCTTCAGCGAAGCCGTAGTCGATGTTGGCGCGCAGGGTCTGCAGCGGGATGGAGCCATCATGATAGTGCTCGGTGCGGGCAATGTCCGCGCCGCCCAGACGACCAGAAACGCTGGTCTTGATACCCTTCACGCCAGGGAGCTTCATCGCGCGCTGCTGCGCCTGCTTCAGGGCACGGCGGAAGCTGATGCGCTTCTCCAGCTGCTGAGCGATGTTCTCCGCCACCAGCTGCGCGTCCGCATCGGGCTGCTTGATCTCCATCACGTTGATCTGCGCCGGACGGCCGAGCTGCTTGGTCACTTCTGCCTTCAGCTGCTCGATGGTAGCACCCTTCGGGCCGATGATCATGCCGGGCTTGCTGGTCATGATGTTGACGGTCACGTCCTTAGCGGTGCGTTCAATGTCGATGCGGCTGATGCCGGCAGCATAGTACTTTTCCTTAATCATCTTGCGAAGCTTGAAGTCTTCAACCAGGTTGTTGGCGAAGTCCTTCTTGTCCGCATACCAGCGGGTGCTCCAGCCGAAGATGACGCCCACGCGAGCTCCGTGGGGATTGACTTTCTGACCCATGGATAAACCTCCTTACGCCTTCTTCTGGTCCAGCACCACGCTGATGTGGCTGGTGCGCTTGAGCATGGGGGACGCGCTGCCGCGGCTGCGGGCAACGTAGCGCTTGAGCGTCGGGCCGGGGTTTGCGTAAACCTCAGCAACGTACAGCTCCTTGCGGTCCAGCTCCTGGTTGTTCACCGCGTTGGCGATGGCGCTGTTGAGCACCTTCAGCACAACGGGGGAAGCGGCCTTGGGGGTGTAGGTCAGAATCGCGGCGGCTTCGTCCACATTCTTGCCACGGATCAGGTCGATAACGATCTTCACCTTGCGAGGAGAGATGCGAACGTACTTAGCAATAGCCTTCGGACGCTTGTCGGCGGACGCCTGACGAGCCTGCGTCTTCGTCTTCGAACGGGTTGCCATATCGTTTCACTCCTCTCTTACTTGCGGGCAGTCGCCTTGTCACCCGCGTGACCCTTAAAGGTACGGGTGGGCGCGAATTCGCCCAGCTTGTGACCGACCATATCCTCGGTCACATAGACCGGAACATGCTTGCGGCCATCGTGCACGGCGATGGTGTGGCCAACGAAATCCGGGAAAATCGTGGAGGAACGGGACCAGGTCTTGACCACGTTCTTCTTGCCGGACTTGTTCATCTCAACAATGCGCTTCATCAGCGCAGATTCAACATAGGGGCCCTTCTTAATAGAGCGGCTCATTGGTTGGCTGCCTCCTTCCTGTAGGATGCGCGATTACTTGCCAGCGCGCTTGACGATCATCTTGTTGGAATACTTCTTGTGCTTGCGGGTCTTCAGGCCCAGAGCGGGCTTGCCCCACGGAGTCACAGGAGCCGGCAGACCAACGGGGCTCTTGCCCTCGCCGCCGCCATGCGGGTGATCGTTCGGGTTCATGACGACGCCGCGGACGGTCGGACGCACGCCCATGTGACGGACGCGGCCAGCCTTGCCCAAGCGGACGTTCTCATGGTCGGTGTTGCCGACGGTGCCGATGGTCGCCTTCGCGTTCAGCGGCAGCTTGCGCATTTCACCAGAGGGCAGACGGACGGTCGCAAAGCCGTTTTCCTTCGCCATGAGCTGCGCGCTCATGCCGGCGGAACGAACCAGCTGACCGCCGCGACCGGGCTTGAGCTCCAGGTTGTGGATCAGCGTGCCGACCGGGATGTTCGCCAGCGGCAGCGAGTTGCCGGGCTTGATGTCCGCGTTCTCGGAGGACACCACGGTGTCGCCCACATTCAGGCCCAGAGGAGCCAGAATGTAGCGCTTCTCGCCGTCGGCGTAGAACAGCAGGGCGATGAACGCGCTGCGGTTCGGGTCGTACTCAATCGCGGCAACCTTCGCCGGAATTTCCAGCTTGTTGCGCTTGAAATCAATCACGCGGTACTTGATCTTGTTGCCGCCGCCCTGATGACGGACGGTGATCTTGCCCTGCTTGTTGCGGCCGGCGTTCTTCTTGAGGTATTCCACCAAGCTCTTCTCAGGAGACTTCTTGGTGATTTCCTCATAGGTCAGAACCGACATAAAGCGCCGGGCGGGCGAAGTCGGCTTATAAGTGCGGATAGCCATGTTTCTTGTCCTCCCTGCTTTACTCGCCCATGCCTTCGAAGAACTTAATCGGCTTAGAGTCCTTCTTCAGCGTAACATAGGCTTTCTTGACTTCCGGGGTGCGGCCTTCACTGCGGCCCTGACGCTTGATCTTGCCAATCGTGCGCAGGGTATTGACCTTTTCGACCTTCACGCCGTCTTCCGCGAAAACCGCTTCAACAGCCTGCTTGATCTCGGTCTTGGTGGCATTGATGGCCACTTCAAACACGTACTTCTTATCGGCAAAACCGTCGTACGCTTTTTCGGTCAGCACCGGGCGAATAATCACGTCGTGCACGGACTTCATTACGCGTACACCTCCTCAACAGAAGCGACGGCAGCCTTGGTCAGGACGACCTTGCCGGCGTTCAGGATGTCATAAACATTCAGGGTGTTGACGTAGGTGGTCATTGCCTGCGGCAGGTTCGCCGTGGCGCGAACCACGTTCTCGTCCTTTTCCGGCAGCACGACCAGCGCCTTCTTTTCAGCGCCCAGCTTCTTCAGCACGTTCGCCATCAGCTTGGTCTTGCCTTCGGAGAGGGTCAGCTCGTCCACCACGATGATGTCGCCGTCGTTGAGCTTGGAGGTCAGCGCGCTCTTGAAAGCAAGGCGGCGAACCTTCTTCGGCACAGCGATCACATAATCGCGGGGCTTGGGCGCGAACACAACGCCGCCGTGACGGAACTGCGGAGCGCGGTTGCCATGATGACGAGCATTGCCGGTGCCCTTCTGACGGTAGATCTTGCGACCACCGCCGCGGACTTCCGTGCGGGTCTTGGCACTCTGCGTGCCCTGGCGCTGTGCGGCCAGATAGGAACGGACGACCAGATGCATAGCGGCGACATTAACGTCGGACGCGAAGATCGCATCGCTCAGTTCAATCTCGCCAATGGCCGCGCCTTCCATATTGTAAAGAGCAGTCTTAGCCATTGTTCAATCCTCCTCGCGGCATCACTTGACCGTGTCGCGGATGACCAGCAGGCCTTCGTTGGCACCGGGCACAGCGCCCTTGACCAGCAGCAGGTCGCGTTCAGCATCCACAGACACGACTTCCAGGTTCTGAACAGTCACACGATCCACGCCGTAATGGCCGCCCATGTGCTTGTTCTTGAACACGCGGGAAGGATCGGAGTTAGCGGACATGGAGCCGACGCCGCGATGATACTTGGAGCCGTGCGCCATAGGGCCGGTGTGCTGATTCCAGCGGGCCACCGGGCCGGTGAAGCCATGGCCCTTGGAGGTGCCGGTCACGTCGATCTTGTCGCCCGCGACGAACTGGTCAACCTTCAGCACATCATTGACCTTGTAACCAGAGCAGTCATCGAAGCGGAATTCGCGCAGCACGCGCTTGGCTTCGACGCCAGCCTTCTTGTAGTGGCCCTGAACCGGCTTGCTGAGCAGCTTCTCAGCGCGCTTCTCGGTCAGCTCGCCAAAACCAACCTGAACGGCGTTGTAGCCATCAGATTCGACAGTCTTGGTCTGCACAACCGTGCAGGGGCCGGCCTTGATCACAGTGACCGGAACAAGACGGCCATCTTCGGTGAAGATCTGCGTCATGCCGATCTTCTTACCCACGATCGCTTTCTTCATTGTTTCGTCCTCCTGCCTTACAGCTTCATTTCAATTTCGACACCAGCAGGAAGTTCAAGCTTCGACATGGCGTCCACGGTCTTGGCGCTGGCGTTCATGATGTCGATCAGGCGCTTATGGGTACGGCGCTCGAACTGCTCGCGGCTGTCCTTGTACTTGTGGGTAGCGCGCAGGATGGTCACGATTTCCTTCTCCGTGGGGAGCGGAATCGGGCCCGACACGCGGGCGCCGGTGCGCTTGGCAGTCTCGACAATCCGCTCCGCGGACTGATCGATCAGGGTGTGCTCATAGCTCTTGAGCTTGATGCGGATTTTCTGGGTGGCCATTGATTTACCTCCTAATGTCGTCTCGTTGGCGCCGTCCGGCTTCCACTGCAGGTGCGGTCGCCGCTGCGCTTCGAGTCCGTCGCCCGATTGTCGGGCTGGTCCGCGCTAATTACCCGCCATGGCCTGGCGGCAACTTAGCACATCATCCCTGTACAGACAACACTCTGATTATATCAGATACACATGAAAATTGCAAGGGGTTTTGCGCAGTTTTTTCAGGAAAATTTTTAGCTTTTTTCACTTTCTCGACCCGCAAAACCCGCCCTGTGCCCGCATTTGCAATCTTTCGGCATATACACGCTATCCAGTGTGTCCTACTTTAGCGCGTGTTTGCCCCTTTTGCCCTTGTCATCCGCACTTTTTGCATTTTGTGTTCCGCAGCATGTTGATTTTTCTGCTCTTGCGTCAAGTTTTATTCACACTTATCCGTGTGTATCTATTTGTAATGTCGCTGACTTGCCGTTTTTTTGACGAACGTTCGGACTTCCATATATATCGCTGAATGTTCCTCTCTCCCCTTTTCCGCACAAAAAAGCACCCGGCTCTCCGCCGGATGCCTGCCTGATTTGGCTGCTGCATTTGTCCATTATGGGATACGCTGATAATGTCCGCCTGCTTCGCACTGGTAGAAGCCCAAGTATCCGTCCTCCGTCAGTGCCGCATGATAGCGTACATACGTCCCGTTGCTGGAGTTGCTGAGGATGAAGTCGTGCGCATACCCATTCGTTCCGCCGACAATCCGCCATTGGAACATTCCGGCGCTTTCCGGATTCATATCCGCGGTGATGCCTTCGGTCAAGTAGCGCATACTTTCCGACGCTTCATCCGAAATCGCGTAGCAGACGCCCTGTCCGTCCGCCATCAGCGTGAACACCCAGCCCATCAGCTCCCCGCCGCCGCAGAAGCCCCACGTCCCACAGACGCTCGCCATCGCCGCCGCATCCATCGTGTCGTTCAGCTGCACAGCCATCAGCGGCACGAAACCCCACAGCATCGTGCCGTCCCGCATTGTCGCGCGCGCATAGACCCAGAACGGGTCATACTGTGCCAGCAGATGCACGTCTGTCAGCGTGTCCCCTTCCGCCGTGTGATACCAGCTTGTAGTGGGGTCGTCCGTCAGGAACGCGCCATCCTTGAGTGTCACAGGAATATCCGTGAGCATCACCGGCGCGCTGCCGAGCTGATTCGTATGCACCCAGCCGATACGCATCCGGCTGCTGTTGACCTCGTACCGCACGAGCGACCAGTTGCCATATTGCATCAGAAGCGTCGCGCCTCCCGCCAGTGAGACGCTTGCCTTGCCGTTTGATGCGCGGTAGGAATTTTCGTCCGGCGCGGCATACACTGGCAGCACTTCCGTACCCGTAACTTTCTCCGACCAGAAGCCAGATGCGTCTTGCAGCGCCGCGTAAATGGCGTTGCATTGCAGCAGCTCCTCGCGCGTCCGCGGCATCAGCAGCGGCTGATACGTCGCGAAGGGCAGTGCCCCCTCCGTTTTCCAGATGAGTCCATCTGCCGTGGCGTATGTATTCGTGTCTGCGTCGTAGCGCAGGGTGAGTTCGCCGGAACAAATGGCAGTATAGGTCTCCTGTCCATCCACCCAATCGACCAGCACCGTGCCGTCGGTGAGCGGTTCATCGGCGATTGCCACCCCCAGCGGAAGCACTGCCGCCAGCAGCAGCGCGAAAATGCGTTTCTTCATAAAAAAGCCTCCCTTTGCCTATATAACGGGCAGAGGGAGAGAGAAATTCCCGAAAGAATGGAAATAATGCGTCAGTCAACCGCCAGCCTGATTCCGCCCTTTCTTTCCGACGGCTGCACAATCACCGTCACGGGCTGGTTGCCGCCCCACTCGTAGGCATAGGATTCGCCAGATGCCTGCCCGATGAGCGTTTTCCAGTTGATGTCCGTGCGAATCTGCGGGTCGCAGTTGTTGCCTTCCTGCCCCATCCAGCAGATAACCGCATCCGGGTCAACGGAAATCGTCGCGCGGGACTTGCGATTGTTCATCACCAGCGGGTTGCCGTCGGAGAGCACCGCCACATACGCGCTGTCGCCGCGCCCGGTCAATGTCGAGGTCGCGATGCCCTTCTGCGAAACCACGCCCATGCCCAGGAAGCGCACGTTGTAATCGCAGTCGCCCGTGAACGCGAGGATGTTCTCCGCTTCCACAGACAGCACTTCGCCGTGCGCCAGCTGATAGGCTGTCACATGCTGTCCCGCGTTCGCGTAGTACGTCTGCGAATCGCCGCCGAAATTCACCTTCATCAGCGGCAGATTTTCGCCCGCCATACGCCGGGTCAGCGCACCGAACGCCGCCTGCAGCAGCCCCTGCTGCGGGCCAAACAGAACCTTCTCAAACGTATAGTTTTTCCCGCCAGCGCTCTCCCCCGCGATAAACGCGCCCGCCTTTGTGTACAGCACGCCGCCGCCCTGACACGTCACCTTCAGCGCCAGCTCATTGACTGTCTCAAATCGAATCATCCGCTGTTCCTCCTCACGCGAGCGTCACGCCGTACAGTGCGCACTGCCCCGCCAAATCCATATGAACGCCGTTGCCGACGGGGTTGAATTTCCACTGTCCCTGATGCAGGTAGAGTTCGCCCAGCGTCATGCTGGTCACGTTCTCGAACGCGTTTCCCAGCGGATAGCTGAGGATTTCCCGCCCGTCGCGGTCATCCAGAATGCGCAGATACACGTTTTGCAGCATTCCGAAGTGCAGTTTCTGCGTCAGCGCTTCGTCAATCGTCAGCACAAAAACGATTTTGCAGATTCGCGGGTCAATTCGCGCAGTATCAACAGTAATCGTCTCCCGGTCGTCCGCGCCGCTCGGCTGAAAGCGGACACTGCCGTCGCTTGACGTCTGCTGTCCGTAGAACACAAACCCTTCATCAGACAGCACACGCCCGTTTTCGCCCAGCAAAAACGCCGACGCATCCACATCGCATCGGGAATCGCTCGCATGCCACCCGAAACCGAACCGAATCCGCGCACACCCGCTCTCCTGCAAATGCAGCGCCGTTTTCTGCCCGCGCGCAACGGGCATAAGCATCGGTGGCATCCGGCGCGGGGTCGGCTGCACGGTCGGCCGCATCGGCTGACTGGACACTTGCAGCGTCGGCGCAGGCGTCCGATTCGGCATCGGCGGCTGCACCATGCGCATCGTCGGATGCTCCGGCATCGGCGGACGCGGCGGTATCTGCTGCGCCTGATGATGCTGCGGCACGCTCGTTGCCTCCGGCGCATTCAGCAGCCGATCGGACAGCGCGGGCATCACGCTCTCCCGCATGTCCGGCAGACTATCCCGCGACAGCGCCGGGCGGACGCGGTTCAACTCCTCCGTCAGCATATTTCGGCTGAGCGGCGGATGGATTCGCTCTGCATAGGCCATGTTGCTCCTCCTGTGCTGCTGCGCCCGAAGAATGATTCACACAAAGGGTGATTCACCCGCCGGAAACGCCTTCTCCATCAAAAAAGGGCAAAGCGGAGACAGACGCACCGCCCGTTCCACTTTGCCCCTTTCTATGTTGATTTTTCCGTGCGAAGCAGCTGAACTTAGACGTTCACGCCGTACGCCTTGCACAGCGCGTACAGGCCGCCCTGATAGCCCGCGCCGACGGCGTTGAACTTCCACGTCGCGCCGCTGCGGTACAGTTCGCACACCACCAGCGCCGTCTCCACGGAGAAGTCCTCGCCAAGGTCGTAGCGCAGTTCTTCCGTGCCGACGCTATCGTTCTCGCTGGAACGGCGCGCCAGACGCACATAGGCGTTCGATACCTGACCGAAGTTCTGTCCGCGCTCCTGCGCCTCGTAGATGGTCACGGTGATGGCGATGCGCTCCACATCCGCCGGAACTTTCGTGAAGTCAATGTAGAGCACTTCGTCGTCGCCCTCACCTTCGCCGGTGCGGTTGTCGCCCGTGTGGGTGACGCTGCCGTCCGCGCTCTTCAGGTTGCCATAGAAGATGAAGTCCTCATCCTTGCGAACCTTGCCGTTCGCGCCCAGCAGGAACGCGGAAGCATCCAGGTCGAACTCCGCGCCGCCGCTGTAGCGGTTCGTGTCCCAGCCCAGGCCAACCAGCGCCAGCGTCATGCCCTTGTCCAGAGAGATTTTCTGACCCTTAGAAAGATTCACAGCCATGCGAGTATTCCTCCTATCGTAATTTTGTATTGCTTACTGATACAGCCGCACCAGTTCCGCCAGTCGGCTTGCTTCAGTCACGCCCTGCCCGATGGCATTGAACTTCCATTCACCGTTGTGACGGTAAATTTCGCCCACAACAAGACCCGTCCGCCCGCTGTAATCATCGGAGAGGTTGAAGCGGCAGATTTCCTTCTGCGTGGACAAATCCACCAAGCGAATGAAGGCATTGCGAATCAGGCCGAAATGCTGATGGCGGACGTTCGCATCGTAGATGTTGACGACGAATACCAGCTTGTCGATGTTCGCGGGAATGTTGGGCAAGTCGACCATAATCTGCTCATCGTCGCCGTCGCCCGCGCCGGTCAGGTTATCGCCCTGATGGACGATTGCGCCGCTGGAATGCACGAGATTGCCGAAATAGACGCAGCAGGTCTTGATGTCATTGCTGATGATGCGCCCATCCGCGCCGCACAGGATGACCGATGCGTCGCAGTCAATGTCCTGCGGCTTGGGTGCGAACCAGCCGCGCTTCTGCTCGACCTCGTCCCAGCCCAGACCAACCATGATTCGCTTGAGCCCCGGTTCACCCGGCTTCACGAGCGAAATCTTCTGTCCCTTTTGCAGATTCACAGACATGCTATTCCCTCCCTTAATAATGATGCAGAAGTAAGAATCCATGGCTTTGCCCCAACCCCCAGCAGGGATGTTGCCCCTGCTGGGGAGTTACGCCCTTGAGCGGTGCGCATTTACACAGTTGTCTTATGTACAGCTTGATTTTTATCGTTCGTAATTTTATATTACTTTTTAGAAGTAATCGCCTTGCGAATGATATCAATCGGGATAATCAGGAACGCAATCAGCAGGCAGACCAGCCATGCCGTCCAGCTCAGCGGCTCCACGCTCAGCACCGCGCCGCCGAAGGTCACGAACAGGAACTGCAGCACCAGCAGCGCGCCGATGACCAGCAGGAAGTTCTTGTTCCGCTCCAGATGCTCAAACGGGTTCGTGTGCTCCGTGCGGGCATTGAAGCCATTGAAGCTGATGGCCATCATGAACGTCGCAAACACCGCGGAGTTCAGCAGCGTCGTGTCCAGCACGCCCGTGCTCCACGCGCCCAGCAGATGCTGCAGCGCCGGCACAAAGCGGATGCACAGGCACATCGCCGTGATGTACAGGCCGCTGACAACGACCTGCGACATCATCTTGCCCGTCACAATCGACGCGTCACGCGCAATGGGCTTTTCCTTCATGTATTCCATCAGCGCGGGTTCGCTGCCGAAGGCGATTGCCGCCAGCGTATCCATCGCCAGATTGACGACCAGCAGCTGGATAACCGTCAGGATTTCGTTTTCACCGAACAGGGGCGCGAGGAAGCAAGTCAGCACCGCCGCGACGTTGACCGTCAGCTGGAAGATGAGGAACTTGCGGATGGACTTGAACATCGTGCGGCCGTACAGGATTGCCTTTTCAATGGACAGGAAGTTGTCATCGAGGATGGTAATGTCGCCCGCTTCCTTCGCGACTTCCGTGCCCGAACCCATCGCGAAGCCAACGTCCGCCTTCTTCAGTGCGGGCGAGTCGTTCACGCCGTCGCCGGTCATGCCGACAACCAGATTCAGTTCCTGTGCGCAGCGCACCAGACGGCTCTTGTCCGTCGGCAGTGCACGGGACACTACGCGCAGATTCGGCAGTACCTTCTTCAGTTCGTCGTCGCTCAGTTCCGCCAGCTCCGCGCTCGTCAGGGCGACGTCGGTATTATGCTTGAGCAGACCCGCTTCCTTCGCGATGGCGACGGCGGTTTCCTTGCGGTCGCCCGTGACCATCACGACCTGAATGCCCGCCTCCTGCACTTCGCGGATGGCGTCAACCGCTTCCTTGCGCACGTTGTCGCGAATTGCCAGCACGCACACCAGCGTCAGGCTGTCGCCGTCCGCCGTATCGCCGTCGCACTTCGCCACGCCCAGCAGACGCATCGAGCGTCCCGCCTGTTCGTCCATGTACGTCATGAGGAAATTGCGCTCGGTCAGGGGCTTCACCGCGCCGTTTTCGTCCAGATACGTCTGGCAGCGGGCAATAATGCGTTCCGGCGCGCCCTTGATGTAGGTAACAACCTTGCCATTATGGTTGATGGTGACGGTCGAATACTTCTTCGCGGAGTCAAAGGCGTTGAAGTTGCGCACATCCTCACGCGCCACGTTTGCATCCACGCCCGCGTCAACCAGGAAGGACATCAGCGCGCGGTCGGTAGAGTTGCCGCCGATGATGCTGCCGTTGGAGTAGGAGGACGAGTTGTTCAGACCGATGCCGATCGTCACTTCGTCCTTGAGCGGCAGGGGGAGCTCCTTCATCGAGGAGAACTTGCGCACGTTGCCCGTCGCGACTTCCACGACGCTCAGCTTGCCCTCGGTAATCGTGCCAGTCTTGTCGGAGAAAAGCAGCGACAGCGAGCCGGCAGTTTCCAAACCGTTGATCTTGTGCACCAGCACGTTGTCCTTCGCCATGCGCATACTCTGATAGCTCAGCAGGATGCTGGTGAGCATCGGCAGCCCTTCCGGCACAGCGCAGACGATAATCGTTACGGCCACGGTAATGGCTTCAATGGACAGGTTCACCCATTCCATAAAGGTATTGGGGATGTTGCCGCCCAGCAGCGTCCGGGCAAACACGCCCACGACGATGGCAATCGCGCCGATATAGCCGAAGGTCGAAATCTGCTTGGCGAGCTTGGCCAGCTTGACCTGCAGGGGCGTTTCACGCGTATCCTCCTGCACTTCCAGCGCCAATTCGCCAAACAGCGTCTTATCGCCGACGACCTTGACCTCCATGTAGGCTTCGCCGCTGCACACCACCGTGCCGCGGTAGACATAGCAGCGGTTCAGCAGATCCTTGGTGTTGTAGGCTTCGCCGCTTTCGTTGACGGTCTTGGTTGCTTCCTTGGTTTCGCCGTTGAGCGTCGCCTGATCAACCTTCACAAGCCCCTCGACAATCTCGCCGTCTGCGGAGATTTTGTCGCCCGCCTGCAAATACACCAAATCGCCCACCACGACTTCGCTGACGTGGATTTCCATCAGCTTGCCGTCACGCAGCACCTTCGCGACTTCCTTGGCTTCTTCCTCCGCCTTCAATGCGGATGCTTTGCCTTCCTGCTGATTTTCGCTGATGGCAGACACGCCGTTGGCAATCATGATGGCAATCAGAATGCCGACCGGCTCATACCAGTGCGCCTCGCCCATGAAGCACAGCACCACTTGGATGACCAGCGCCACGAGCAGAATCATAATCATCGGGTCTTTGAAGCCCTCAAGAATTTTCTTCCACAGCGGTTCCGGGGGAATTTGTGTGAGAGTATTCGCGCCGTGCTTTTGACGGCTTTCCTCCACTTGCTGTTTGTTCAGCCCCTGAAGATTCATTGTTCTTCCTCCACTTCGTTGGTTTCCGCACCCGATTGTGCGTTTTGTCAACCTTACATTTGCTATTTTACATCATATTTCCTTGTTTTGCAAGTCGCATCGGATGTAAAAGAGCATCAAATACATCCAACTGTCGTTCTTTCCGTCGCAAAACCGCAAGCGGCTGCATCAATAATACACTTTTCGCGCCCCAAAGTGCGCAGGATCTGCGGTCACGGGCGTGAAATCCCCTGCGTTCGGAAAAGAACAGCTATGGTCGCAAGCCCAGCATCGTGGTCGCGCCCATCTGGCGCGACACAGCATAGATGGTGGATAGAGCAGCTTGGGGGCGCGTCTGAGGACGCGCGAAGTTTGGGCGCGGGACGCTTCGCTGCCGCGACTTTGCTTGACTTCTTCCTTTGAGCAGGTTTGACGAGGAACAATTGGGGCGTTGCCCCAAACCCTACCAGAGGCGCTGCCTCTGGACTCCGCAAGGGGAAATTTTCCCCTTGACCCCTCCGCGCGATTGAGTGGACTTCGTTTTCATGCCCCTTCCGCGTGTTTATCCTCTTTGCTTACCTATTATAAGTGATTCCTTCCGCTGTGACAACCGCATCCCAAAGTTTCGGCGTCTGCGGCTTCTCCTTCGCAATCGTCAGCGCCTTACGAATCGCTTTTTCCGCTTCCTCCGCCTCCGCTTCATTCCTCGCATACAGCGTCGCCAGCAGCGTATCCTCCGTCACTTCATCCCCCAGCCGCACATGCAGCACATACCCTACCGAATAATCCAGCATATCCGACTTCTTCGCGCGGCCAGCACCCATCCGCTGCGCCGCCATGCCCAACGCCGTCGTGTCCATCGCGCTTAGATAACCTGCCATCTCCGCCCGCATCACACGCTTGACCGCCGCCTGCGGCAAAAGCGACAAATCCTCCACCACGCGCGGATCGCCGCCCTGCGCGGCAATCATCTCCGCCAGCTTTCGCAGCCCCGCGCCGGATGACAGCGCGTTTTCCAGCATCGCCCGCGCTTCCGGCAAGGTTTTCGCCTTCTCTGCCAGCACCAGCATGTGGCTGCCCAGCAGCAGCGAAATCTCCAGCAAATCGCCCTGCGTCCGCCCTGCCAGCACGTCGATGGCGTCCTTGACTTCCAGCGCGTTGCCGATGTGCGTTCCCAGCGGCTGCGCCATGCTCGTGATGACCGCCACAACCGGCTTGCCCGCCAGCTTGCCGATGTCTACCATCGTCTGCGCCAGCGCCAGCGCGTCCGGCAGCGTCTCCATCAGCGCACCCGAACCCGTCTTGACGTCCAGCACAATGCCATCCGCGCCCGACGCGAGTTTCTTGCTCATGATGGACGCGGCAATCAGCGGCAGCGAATCAACGGTGGATGTTACATCGCGCAGAGCATAGAGCGTCTTATCCGCCGGAGCGAGCGCCGCCGTCTGCCCGATGACCGCAAGGCCGATTTCCTGTACCTGCCGGATGAACCGCTCCTCCGTCTCCTCCACGGACAGACCGGGGATGGATTCGAGCTTATCCAGCGTGCCGCCGGTGTGCCCCAGCCCGCGCCCGCTCATCTTTGCCACCGGCACACCGCACGCTGCCACCAGCGGCGCCAGAATCAGCGTCGTCGTATCGCCCACGCCGCCGGTGGAATGCTTGTCAATCTTCTTGCCCGGAATCGCAGACAGGTCGCACACGTCGCCGCTGTCGCGCATGGCAAGCGTCAGGTCAGTGGTTTCCTGCGCGGTCATGCCGTTCAAGCGAATCGCCATCAGCAACGCCGCCAGCTGATAATCCGGAATGGTCTTGTCCGCCGCCCCGCGCGCGAAAAAGGTAATTTCCTCGCGTGTCAGCGGCTGACCAAGTTTTTTCTTGGTGATAATATCCAGAATCTGCATACGCATCCTCCCTCAAGGGAATGTTACGTCTCCATTATAGCATAGCCGGGGAGGAAAGAAAAGCCACCGCAGAAAATCTTCATCTGATTCTCATCAAAAACACAGAAAAAGGACTTTTCTTTCCGCGCTTTGTTGTGTATAATAGATGATGAAATGCGATGGCACATCGTCCGCCCGATGATACGCCGCCGCAGGAAGGAGGCTTCGCTGTGAGTCAATTTGAAACCACCAAGCTGCACCCCATTCAGGAATCCGGCAATGAAGCGCAGGACATCCTGCTGTATGTCTACAATGCCCTGCAGGCCAAGGGCTATGACCCGATTACTCAGCTCGTCGGCTATATTATTTCCGGCGATCCGACGTATATCACCAGCTACAATTCTGCCCGCAGCATGATTTGCCGACTGGAACGCGACGAAATTCTGGAAGAGCTTGTGCGCTTCTACCTTGCTGGTCATACGCCCAAGCAGTCCTGACCGCTGGTTTTCTCCGCGACCCTCGCGGAGGTGTATTTGTTGACGCCTTTTTTGCGACACTGAATGGCAGCATCCCCGAACGACAAAAACAGGGCTGGTCTTTTCCGCATAAGCGGATGAGACCAGCCCCTTTTTTCTATGGATGATTATTCCTTTTCCGCCGCGTCGTCCGGTTCCCACACCAGCAGTTCGCCCGGCTGACAGTCCAGTTCGCGGCAGAGCGCATCGAGCAGCGCCATGCGAATTGCCTTCGCGTGACCGTTTTTGAGGATGGAGAGGTTCGGCAGCGCAATGTCGAGTCGCCTCGACAGTTCTGTCAGGGTCATTTTGCGGCGAGCAAGCATCACGTCCAGCTCAATGCGGATCACGGGGAAATTCCTCCTTTATCGTTTGCTTTCTTCTTATTATATGTCATGATGTTGCTGTTAGCAAGCCCCTTCCGGCGAAAAAAACGCCCGTGCTGGACTGCTGGTTTCCTTGAGCATTCCGTTCTTTCTCATATGCGAACATATGTTTACTGTTTTGGACAAAAGAAGTCCGGCAAAATTGTCAGAAGTGACGAATATACTTAAATGGTCGAAAATTCGCTTGACAAAATAACAGAACGGTGATATGCTTCGCGTCGAAAGGGAACATTCGGTCGCAAGAACGGACGTTTTGAGAACGGATGTGTTCCTTTTCAAGAAACGAAAGGAGGGATGGATGTGATGAATGTGGTTGTGAGGGAGACTGGGCCTCCCTGCAAAGCAACGGATTTCTATATTTTCCTTACCAGCCAACGGGTGCAAAAGTATGTTTTTCATTAACGACACGCGAAGGCTCTACAATGCTTCGCAGAAAGGTGATTAATTGACTATGAAAAGTGTAATCTACGGCAGTGGCGCTAACAGTATTGTTACTCTGTATCGAATTCATCAGGGCGGTTGTTACTTCAAGAAAGATACCTCTACTTCTCATTCGCAAATCAAGAAGCTCCAATCCCAATTAAACACCATGGGGTTTGATTGTGGAACGGCAGATGGCAAGTACGGTGATAAGACCGTTGCCGGCGTCAAGGCATTCCAGAAAGCACACAATCTTACCCGCGATGGTCTTTTCGGCAAAGCAAGTCTTGAAGCACTTGAAGCTGAACTTAACCAGTCCGGTGCAGTTCACTTCGACAGTAATTGTGAGAACAGTAGTGACATCGGTGCTTATGGATGTTATGACAAAGCTGATGATTCTCTGGAGGCTCGCAAATACAAAGTATCTACCGCAATGCGAATTACCAATTACACTGATGCAGCGGAGTATATTTACGCTTATCACGGAGAAGGTTCGCCGCTGCGTTTGGAAGAATTTATGCAAAATTTGGAGAACGATGCTGCTGATACTGACGTTCACTATAATGACGAGGACTGCGCAGGATATGTCTATGTTGCTCGAAATAGTCAGGGTGCTAAGGGTGCAACCAGTGAATTTACCCAGCAGCTAAAATTCTTTGGTTCAATCAAAGATCTCGGTGGCTATGACAAGTTGATTCCCGGCATGGAACTATTCCAAGGTTTCCGAAAGACCCCAACCAGCAATCAATTTTATTCCAGTCATATCGGCGTTTATGCCGGAAAGCAAACCCTTCAGGGAACACTTATGCCTGCTGTATATCAGTCTTCGAGCAGTTATCCTTCTCTCGAAAAGAGGTATGACAAGACAAGTGGTCCGAACCTCACCAAGTTAGGAGATAGCTGGAACTATTGGGGCTGGTCGAAGTTTATTCGCCTGCGCTAATGCTATAACTACATACAAAATAGGAATGAGATTTTTCATCCATTTCGATGGTTGTAACATCTGCCTGTTCCACATCGGTGAATATGTAAAGGCATGATTCATGCTGCAACGGTAGCCTTGAAGTCTCAAAATGCTCATTTAGCAGGTTGATTTGATACTTCTGCCGTTGCAGTTCTCTATTCCAGTAGCCATCTACCGACAGCAAGACGGCGCCAGCAGCCTTGATTTCAGCAATATAGCTGTTATCATCTACTGCAAGCAGTGTCTGGCTGTCGGTTATTTTTTGCTGCGTTATATCATAGAGAAGGATTTCCGATTTTTCATTTGTTAAACGGATTCTCATGTATGCCGTTTGACCGATGCAAGCAGCATCTCGAACATTTTCATTCTGAAGAAAATCACCGCTTAACTCAACAATACTTTCTTGCATCGCTGCATTGTAGCTTCTTATTTCCAGATTTCCCTTTTCATTTTGCTGTGCAATCAGCAAGTTACCATCTTGATCAGGAAAAGCGCAAAATGACCAATCATATATCATCATTTTTTTGCTTTTCCCGCTTGCAATATGTGTGATTTTTACCGTGCGGAATGGCGTTTCATCCTCCGAATGCGCTTGCTTTTCAACCATATAATCGCCGACATGCTGTGCATAAGGAGCAGCCCCAAATTTCAACTTTTTTGTAGTCGGTTTCTGAATCCGCTTTCCCGTATAACGGTATACCGTTTGTGTACATACTTCCATCGAGGTTATGTCCGGATAGTATTCACATATAAAGCGGTCTTTTTTCAAAATAATTTGCCCATGCGGAATTTTTTCACCGTTTGGGTCGAATTCCCCAAGTTTAGCAGATAGAAGAGATGTCCCCACCGAATCAAAGAGTTCCATCCACATCTCTTGCAATTCTGATTTTTCGCCCTCGGCAAAGTAGATGACCACAAAACTTCCATTCGGTGTGTGCGTCACGCTGTAAAGTTCGACAGGTTCTTTACGAAACGCCAACGGATTCATGCGTATCAACTGCATGGATGCGTTATCCGTAGATGCTTGCGCACCTGCCATTCCCCCCATCATCACCATCATCGCCAGCAGCAGTCCCAGCAGCCGTTTCATCCGTTTCTCCTCCTTCATTGCTTCGGGCTTTCCGCCCTGTTTCCTTTTATTATATCATCATCCGGCGGAAAAAGGAAGCGCAAAAACCGGGCAGGTCAGCCCTCGCCGACCCGTCCGGTTGCTTCCCATTGTAACGAAAGCTATCCAAAGCAATTTTTTCAAGATTCCACCTAATATCTTGACTTCCATCTTTTGTCCACCTATAATGTACATAGAATAGGAGGTCTTTTCTATGAAACGCACGTTTCTTCTGCTGATGCTTCTTTGCCTCTTGCCCATCCATGCGCTGGCACAGTTCATAACCGTTCCTGATGAAATCTACGAAGCCTTGCTGGCGGACGAGGTCATTTCGTCCTATGCTTCGACGAAGGAGGAACTGCTTCCCCTGATTACTACCCTTGAAGGCTGTGATGAAAACAATCAGGCGGAATGCGCGGTGATTGTTACTCCGCCGGATGGCAATCCGGAGCTGCTGATGCTGGGAAAGATCGACGGTCATTGGCAAATTACAACGCGCTCCAGTTCTGTGCTGCTGAATATCGACATTGAACCATTCCTTTATGAGGAAAGATATGCGGAAATTCAGCTCTACTATAGCTCTGAAGAGGATGAGCGCAACGGAGTACCACACGCCGTCCTGACGTTTCAGCGAGAGTGGGATGACAAAGCTGGTCTGCACTGGTATCTTACTTTGCTGACTTTTACCGACGCGAACGGATGGTGGGTGTACATTGAAGCTCCCCTGCGCAGCATCTATGTTGATGTGGCTACCAACTATAACGGTGGCATCAGTCAAAGGGTTTTTTACCGCGAAAGCACTGACATCACCTGTTTCAATCTCGACACCATCCTAAACGATATTCTTACCGAAGCTGCAAAGACGAATGCCACCTTCTTGGATATTTCCATTCCCGACTGGCTGGTCGCCTATCCCGCCAGCGCATTGCAAAATGAAACATAACAACGCAAAGGCGGCTACAGGTCTTGTGCCTGTAGCCGCCTTCTATACTCTCTGCTATATTCATTCTTCCATTTTACAGTTTTCCGTCTTCATAAACAGATAATTTCCACGATAGCAGACAATTACCCAGTCCCGTTGCCATCTCTGTGGAATCGCTTCAATCGCTTCACCATCAGCCAGCACAAAAATCGGCTGGATGTTCTGCTGTAATGCGATATACAGTTCCGCCCCTGCCGCACCACAGGAAACGACCGCTGGAACAAGGAGTTCCTGCATTGACAGCGGACAAGTTGCCAAATCAAAATCTTCTACACGGCAAGAATATTCTTCAACAGGGTCTACCTCATAGCTGAGCTGCAAATAGCCCGGCGCATCCACTTGGAATTTCATTCCGCAATCATAGCTCATAATAATTTCTGTTATTCCATAACCTTCTGCATTATAAAGCAGGCTAAAGTATGACACATTTGCATCTCCCAATTCCATTACCAGCTCCCAGCTTTGCTGATTTTCATCCGAAAAGTAAAAATAAACATCTGCACTGTCAGAATTTCCGTAGCCTATAGCAGAAAAATTTTGCAGCATCCAGCCGTCCCGCATCAAAGCGCGGTCGTTCTGTTCGCTTACTTTCCACAGGTCGCCCTGCTTCCTCAAAATCAGCAGCCGCAACTGATTACCCTTCTGCGCAACCACCGGGAGAAATCGCATTTCCTTCAAATTTGCTGCGGATGAGAAGTTTTCCTCTTCCTCCCGTCCGTTCGGCTGATAGAGCGTCCAGCCCTCGCCGATTTCGTCCTCCACAATCTGAATCAGCCGTTTGCTTTTCAGTTCGGTCAGCCAATCTGACACAAGAGGGTTCGCGTTCTCCGCAACCGCGCACGAAATTCCCCCCATCATCACCATCGCCGCCAACAGCAGTCCCAGCAGCCGTTTCATCCGTTTCTCCTCCTCTGTTGCTCCGGGCTTTCCGCCCTGTTTGCTTCCATTATATCATCATCCGGATTCTTGACCCTTTCGCGCGATTGAGTTGGCTTCCTCTCCATGCTTTGCCCGCGTGTTTATCCTTTTTTTATCCAACCATTTCCGTGAGTGAAATCCATCCGCTCTCCACCTCATACCGTTCTGTCCCAACATACGCCTTCACGCGCACTCGATACAGACCCGCATTCACCAGCTTTCCCTGCGAATCCGTCCCATTCCAGCAGAACGTCGACCCCGGTGCACTCAGCTGCTCCGGGCGTGATGCCTGCCGTGACGACAATCGCCGCACCGTCTGGCCGGCTTCATCCTCAATCGTCACCGTCAGTTCGCATGGAACGCCGTGATACACCACAAAGGTCAGTTCTTCGCCGCCTTCGGGGCAGAATGTGTCCTGCACATGCACACGCAGTTCCGGGTCGCCCGTTGTTGGCGGAACGCAGAGGACTTTCGACCAGACGACGCTCGGCAGACCCTTTTCAATCACCAGAATCTGCAAGAGGACATAGCCGGAGGACTGCGCATCGGCAGTGTTCAGGGTGATGGAGCGCTCCTTCAAGCCGGGGGATAGGGTTCGTCCGGCAATGGCGTAGCTGCCGAAATCGCCGTTGTTGTCGTAAATCAGCGTAGATTGGTCGAAATCCCAGATGCCTTGACGGCGATAGACCAGCTGATAGGCAACCTGCGCCGTGCGGACAACGTTGAAGGAAAAATCAATTACGGGCGCATCAGCGGAGAGCGTATCGCCGCTGAAGGTGATGCCCTCGATGCTTGTCTCGCGCCGGCGGCTGCTGACGGCAGACAGGTCGTAAGAGAAGAGGGCAAAATCGCTGTCCTCCGGATAGGTTCGGACGGTGGACGCGCCGTGGCTTTGCAGCAGGCGGCGGCGAAGCTCGGTCAGGGTGATGACGCCGTCGCGATTCTCATCCGCGCCGAAGCTGCCCGTGCGGGAGAGCGCATCCGCCAGCGCGCCGGAGAAGTACCCCGCGCCCGCCAGCCGCTCGCCGCCGACTTCGCCCGACCAGTACCAGCTTTCTTCCTCGCCGCCGGAAGAGCAGACGACATAGTAATTATCGCCCGCAAACAGGTTCTCGAACGACTTCTCCACGCCTTTGCCAATCATTGCGCCGGAGTGGCATGCGTCCAGCAGCAGCACCTTTTTGCCGGGAATCGTGTCGAACACGCGGCGCAGCTCATACGCCGTAATGCCCTCCTCGGATTCACCGTCGGAGAGCAGGAGCGTCATCAGCCCGTTCACGGCCGTGTTCCACAGCCCGTGGGTGCTGATGTAGAAGTAGCTGACGTCGTCCGCGTCCGCATCGGCGAATGTTTCGCGAATGAGGGCGACAAGCGCGGCGGAGGAAGGCAGCCCGTCTTCGCGGGTGACGAGGGTCTGCATGTTAAGCGTGCCGCCGGAGAGGGCATCCGCCATGCGCAGCACATTATTGCGGGAGGAAGGGGTGGTGTCGGTCTTGGTGAGGAAGCGGTCGCAGCCCACGAGCAGCGCGCGGTTGACGCGTCCATTCGCCGTGATTTCTTCCGCGCGGACGGCGAAAATCGGGCAGCACAACAACACGACGAGCAGCACGCTCATCAGCCGTTTCCACACGCCGACCACCTCCCTTCCGCGCACAATAACAGGTGCTTTCATTGTACAACACTTTAGACGTATTTTCCACCGGGAATGTTTGACTAAGGGGAAAATTTTTCGTGAATTACGGCAGAAAAGTGCCTTTTTCGCGAAGAAAAACGAAAAAATTTGATTGGCTGGAAGAAAGGTGGAAAGTGAATCGTTGATATGGATGAAACGGCAAAACGGAAATGGAGGATTTGCCATGAAAAAGAATTTGCTGATGGTCTTGGGGATGGTAATGCTGATGATGTTGTCGGTTGCCAGTGCGGATTCGGGAAACGCCGCGACGCTGCCCGATGGCATCAAGCAAATTCTGAACGGCTCGGCGTGGTCGTCGTATGAAATCGGACGCGTGAATTATGGAAGCCAACTGACGGAGGATGGTCACGATGCGTGCGGCTGGTATGACGAACACGGGTTTTCGGCGGCATTTGTCCTCATGCACAGCGAAAAGAAGAATGTTCTGTGCATCTTTGAGAAAAACGCATCGGGCAAATGGGTGCTCAAAAAGCAATCCAGCGGCGTTGTGAAACAGGGAGAATGGATTCCGACGGTTTACACCGAAGCATACGGCATCTATTACCTTTATTACAACGATAAGAGCAGCTACAATCCCGTTTTCGACATTACCGTGACGAAGAAAAACAATGACTGGTATGTGACGGAAATCGGCTGGGAAAAAGACGGCGTTTCGATGGGGATTTATCCCTATGAGAACAAAATCGAGTACTTGAAGATTGTATACACCGACGGCGGAAGCAAATCGACCCGAACCACGGTGGAGGGCGTAACGCCGCCGACATCGTTCGCGGAGTTTTCGCTGGACAACATCCCGATGACGCCGGAAAAGGCGCGGGCGCAGCTGTCACTGCCGCCGGATATTCCGCAGTCGGCGGGCGAATACAGCCTGCCCCAGCCGCAGAACATCAAGTTCACGTCAAACAAGAAATACGCCGTCTATTCTGGACCCGGCGAAAACTACTTCCGCGGCGGCAATGGCAAGGCGGCGGTATCCACAAACGACTGGATTCAGGTGTTCGGCAGGGAAAATGGCTGGATTATGCTTCAGTACGATATTACCAGCGATCACATGCGCATCGGCTGGATTCAGGAAAGCGCACTGCCGAAGAACGCGAATGTCAGCGATATGCAGTTTAGTCAAGCGAAGGTGTGGACGAAGGTTTCAAGCAACTTGACGGATGACCCGCTGTTCTCCGCCGCGGCGATTTCGGCGATTCCTGCGAATACGGAAGTGACCCGCTTAGCGACGATGGGGACATGGACGTATGTGGAATGGAACGCGGCGAATACCCAGCCGATGCGCGGCTTTGTGCAGTCCGCGAACCTGACGAACCTTTCCGCAGCGGATGTGCAGGCGATTGCAGTGCGCACACTGTCTGCGAGCGGCTTCAATACAGGGGAACAGGAAGCATCTTACTCTTGCCAATATGACCCGGAGACGGCGCGTTGGTCGGTGGTGGTTTATGTGCAGCATAAATACCAGACGGTCGTGTGGGTGGATGACGCGACGGGAGAGGGAAAAGTGCAGCAATAACCGAATGCCCGCCTGTTGACACTGTCCGCCGCCGCATGGTACAATGCGGACAAGCGAAAACGGAAATCAAAGGAGGAGCGTCCATGGACATTGTGAAGCTCAAAGCGACGATTGCAGAGTACGACCAGCAGAAGAAGCGGATGCCGGTGTATGAATGCCTGAAGGAAGCGTGGGCGAGTGAGCCGCCGTCGGAAGAACTGACCGTGCTGGTCATAGCGCAAATGCTAAACTATTTGGAATGGATTGACGGCGCTTATAAAATTGTTGTTGAAGCACCGGACGAGTTTAGCCTTTACTGGGATTTCTTGACGGAAGCCGCGACCTATGGGTTTGAACACTACCGCCAAGGGAAAATGTTCTTGTGGGAAATGTGCCGTGTGCTGGTCATGTGGCCGACATATCTTATCCAATGCAAGTATATTCCGAGAGATGGAGAAAAACTGCTTGAACAGCTTGTAGCGGAAGGAAAGGCACTGTATCCCACCAGCGCGCTTTTTGACTGCTTAACGCCTTTTAACGAGGACGAAGATAAGGAACTGATTCGTCAGCTTACGCCCGCGCAAAGGAAACGGATTCGCGAGGAATTGACGGAATGGAACTTGCAGGAAAACATGATGGATCGGGAAATGCTGGAGAGCGTTGGCGACGTTATGGATGACCCAGAAAAAAACAAATGATGATTGAGGAGCACACATGGGCATTCTGGCGAATCCGCACTGGCAGCGGCGATAACACAAAAAAGCACCTCCCTCATCCATCGAGAGAGGTGCAATATTTTACCCAAACAGCCCCAGCCCTTCGAGCAGAATCTTCAAGCCGATGCCAATCAGCACCAGACCACCGACCAGCTCCGCCTTGCTCTTGTAGCGCAGCCCGAAGCGGTTGCCCACCAGCAGACCGATGGGCGAAAGCGTGAACGTCGTCAGACCAATCAGGCAGGCTGCGAGGGCGATGTCCGTGCCTTCCAGCGCGAAGGTGACGCCGACCGCCAGCGCGTCGATGCTTGTGGCAATCGCCAGCAGCAGCATCGTCTTGAAGCCGAAATCGTCATTGGTTTCATCCTCGTCCTTGCTCAGCGCCTCGCGCACCATGTTCACGCCGATAATCGCCAGCAGGATGAACGCCACCCAATGGTCGAACTGGTCAATCAGATTGGAGAACGTCGTGCCGAGGAAGTACCCCAGTGTCGGCATCAGGGCCTGAAAAATGCCGAAATACGCGCCCACGCACAGCAGATGCTGCCATTTGACTTTCTTCACGCTCAAGCCCTTGCAGATGGACACCGCGAACGCATCCATGCTCAATCCGACACCAAGGAGCAGAATCTCCCAAATCGACATGCCGCTCATCCCCCAGTTTCCTGTATGTCATGAGCGATTATTATATGCCTGAAATATTGATTAGTCAAGGAAAACTGTTCCAATTCGCCGCTTCCTTTTTTCCATGGAAGATGATACAATAGCAATAACAAGGCGAAAGCCGCAGACGAAGGAGGCAATTATCATGAAGCGGATTTTGACGACGCTGATGACAATCATGCTGATGATGGGGATGGCGGGAAGCGCGGAGACGGTCTATCAGGAGATTCCTCTGCCGGTGTACGCGCAGCCAACGTTCTACACCTGCACCGATGCGTCTGGGAACACCTACGACCTGTTTGAAATCGTCAAGTGGCAGGAGGACGAGAACCACTGCGTCACAGCGGTGACGGGGCGCTTTGAGCGGGTTGTGACGGACGACGACTGCGAAACGGGCGAGTATGCCAATAACGGGCAGACGGTGACGTTCCCGCTGGCGGCGGATTTTTCCGCTATGATGCTGAACAGCATGACGGATGCGGACATGCGGATGATTCCCGTGACCGACTTGCGGGCGTGGTACATCAGCGCGTATCTGGATGGCACAGCGCCCGAAAGCGGCGAAATCGTCTTTGCGTATGATGTTTCGCAGGAGGACGCGGCGTTCGACTTCTGGTTCATCACGGTGCGGATTGCGCTGAACGACGCGGGCGAAATCGCGTACATGGAATATGAGTATGTGCCGTGGGGGTAAGGAGAGAAAGCAAATGAAGCGGATTTTGACGTTTCTACTGGCGGCGGCACTGCTGCTGACCAGCCTTTCGTGCGCGCTGTCCGCCAGCGCAGCGGCTGAATCATCAGACTGGATGACCAAGCTGACGAACAAAACGCTGATTCAGGTCGTGGAGAAGGAAATCGGCAAGGGATGGACGCTCTATCAGCCGAATCCACGGGAAGAGGACACGAAAACGTCTTCCAATTCGTTCCTGAAAAACGTCAAGCTGTACCCCGTGGTGGCGCGGAAAGACGACGCGATGCAGCTGATTATCCTCAAAAAGGTCAAGGGCAAATGGAAAGTGGACGTCTGCAATGACAAGGCACTCACCCGTCCGGAGCTGACCATCCGCAACTTCTCGATGGACGAGAATGTGTCGTCGTCGGATACGAAATACACGGTGTATTTCGACTATCTGGATGCGGAGGGAAAGGTCTATGTACTTTCGCTGACTTTGTACACCGAATTTGAATCCATGTTCGATGACTTGTATTATCTTGACGGTGGCGTCTGGGAATCGCCTTCTGTCTCAATCGAGTTTATAAATGACCGTGGATTTGAACTTTACAGCTATTATTCGGGCGGATACACATCAACGTATCATGTATATATGTACGGCAAGGCGAACTTTGGGGTCGATGAATTTCAGTTTGCGGATGTGCCGCTGCAATTTTCAGATTTGCTGACTTCCGCCGTCTGCAATGCGCCGGAGGAAGGCGCGCCGCTGTATATCGCGCCGGATGCGAATGCGACACCTGTCGCGCAAGTCCATTACAGAGACGAAGTGCAGGTGATTCAGCAGAATCCGGCGGGCGATTGGACAATCGTCTGCTATCAGGGCAATTATCTGTTCATCCAAACGGAATACGTCAGCTTCCCGGAATAACGCAAAGAGACTGCGGCGCGCTCTTGCTCCGCAGTCTCTTTTTGTCCCAGCGCAAAAATCAGCGAAAACCACGAAAACTTGCAATTTCCGTGTTAAAAAATTGACAAGAGCCCTTGAACTGCAGTGCGGAATGTGGTATCATAATTGTGCCATTCAAGGAAATGGCAAAACAAGGAGGTACGCGCATGAAAACGATGCTTTCTAAGTTGACTTCCGCGCTGCTCTGCCTTGCAATGCTGCTGACGATGTGCAGCTTCGCAATGGCGGAAGCGGGAACGTACACGGGCGTGGGTGACAGCGAAATCGGCGGCAAGGGCGCCATCGAAGTCAGCGTGACCGTGGATGAAAACGGTGTGGTAACGGACATTCAAGTGACGAAGAACGGCGACACGGCGGGCATTGCGGATGCTGCTGTGGAGGCGATGCCGGGCCGCATCATGGCGGCGCAGTCTGCGAACGTGGACGGCGTTTCCGGCGCGACGATGACGTCCGAAGCAATCAAGATGGCTGTGCTGGATGCCGTCACGGCGGCGGGTCTGGACACGGTAAAGTGGTCTACCTATGTGGCGACCGAAGCGGCGAAGGCGGACGACGCCACCTATAACACGGATATCGTGATTATCGGCGCGGGCGGAGCTGGCATGACCGCGGCGCTGACGGCGGCGGAAAAGGGCGCGAACGTCATCATTCTGGAAAGTCAGGCGGCTGTCGGCGGCAACTCTGTCCGCGCGACGGGCGGCATGAACGCGGCGGATACCCCCGCGCAGGATGAAAACGAATTCGGCGAATCCGCTGGCGTGGAAAAGACGCTGAAGACTGCGCGCACGACCTATGCCGACAACGTGACCATCACCAAGCTGGCGGAAGAAGTCGAAAAGCAGTGGTCGGACTATCAGGCGAACCCGGTCGGCTATTTCGACAGCGACGAGCTGATGGAACTAGACACCATGATCGGCGGCAAGGGCATCAACAATCCCGAACTGGTCGAAGAACTGGCGGACGAATCGGCGGACGGCGTTGAATGGCTGAAGAAATACGGCATTAATCTGACCAGCGTGGGCAGTTTCGGCGGCGCGTCCGTCAAGCGTATCCATCGCCCGGTCAATGCGGAAGGCAAGACCATCGCGGTTGGCTCCTACATGATTCCGCTGCTGGAAAAGGCTTGCGAAGAAAACGACAAGATTTCCATTCAGCTGGAAACCACCGCGACGACCATCCTGACCGATAAAAACGGCAAGGCAGTCGGCGTGAAGGCAGTCGGCGCGACGGGCAACGAAGTGACCGTGAACGCGAAGGCGGTCATTCTGGCGACAGGCGGCTTCGGCGCGAATCTGGACATGGTGGCGGAACTCGTGCCCGCGCTCAAGGGCTTCATGACCACGAACGCGGCGGGTGCGCAGGGTCAGGGCATCGAAATGGCGCAGGCGCTGGGCGCGGCGACGGTGGATATGGATCAGATTCAGATTCACCCGACCGTGCAGTTTGACACCGCGGCGCTGATTACGGAAGGTCTGCGCGGCGACGGCGCTGTGCTGATTAACGCCGATGGCAAGCGCTTCATCGACGAAGTTGGCACGCGTGACGTGGTGAGCGCGGCGGAAATCGCGCAGCCCGGCTCTTACAGCTATCTGGTGGTCGATCAGGCGATGCTGGACAAGTCCTCGGTCATCGCGGGCTATGTCAAGCGCGGCTTCGTCTTCCAGGGCAACACTTATGAAGAACTGGCGGAAGCGCTAGGTGTGGACGCGGCGACCTTCGCGGAAACGATGAACACTTGGAACACCTACGTTGAAGCAAAGAACGACCCGGATTTCGGCCGCACCTCCTTCGCGCAGCCCCTGAACACCGCGCCGTACTACGCCATCAAGGTGACGGCGGGCGTCCATCACACAATGGGCGGTCTGGTGATTAACACGGACACCGAAGTCCTCAAGGACGACGGCACGGCGATTGCGGGTCTGTACGCGGCGGGCGAAGTGACCGGCGGCGTGCATGGCGCGAACCGTCTGGGCGGCAACGCTGTGGCGGACTTCGTGGTCTTCGGCCGCATTGCGGGCGAAGAAGCAGCGGAATACGCGCTGGGCGAGTAATCACTTAAATTGCAAGCAACCGGGCGGGTCGGCAGAGGCTGGCCTGCCCGGTTTTTTTCTGGTTCTTCACGGAATCTTGGGGAAGAGCAGCTTGGGGCGCGTCTGCGGACGCGCAAAGTTACTGGCAGGGGCGCTTCGTTGCCTGCGCCTTTGTTGGCGACTTTCTTGGGACTGGTCGGACGAGGAACAGTTGGGGCGTTGCCCCAACCCCCAGCAGGGACGCTGTCCCTGCACCCTGCAAGGGACAGACGAAAAGGGACGAAGTCCCCCCTTGACCCTTTTGCGCGATTGAGTTGGTCTCGCTTCCTTGCTCCTTCCGCGTGCAGCTTTTTGGCGCTTCGCCGAAGCCCTTGTTTGCTCCCCAAGATTCCGTGGAAAACCCAAATTGAGCCGCTGCACGTCCCTTTGTGCAGCGGCTCTTGCCGTATCGGTTTACTTTTCTCCCCCATCAATCGTCAAGTGGTGGCCGAACATGCCGTCCATGGCGGGCGAACGCATCCGCATGTCGTAACCCGCGTTGCATTCAAGGAAGTCCGCGAAGGTCTGCGTACCGTAGACGATTCGGGTCAGCACGGCAATGGGCAGCTGAATGTCCCAATCGCGGTTCGCTTCGACAATCGTCTTTTCGCCGTCCTGACAGGTGATGAGCCAGCGCGCGTTGTTCGCGGGAATCTGCTCATCCACCACTTCCAGAACGAACGCGCCGTCGCGCTTGCCGGCGGGCATCTGCCGCAGAATCGCTTCCGCGTTGATGATGCGCACCATCGGCACGGTTTTGGCGCGGCGCGGGATAATTTCGCCATCCAGCGTGATAACGTAGCCCAAATCGGTCATGTCAATCACCTTGCGCGTGTGGATGACGGAGACTGTCGCGCCCTGATGATACAGCGCATTCACGCTGTCCGCCACCAGCTGACGGGACGAGCGCATCCGCCCGTAGAGGATGCCCAGCAGTACCCCCGCGCCCGCCGAGCAGCCCTGCACCAGCAGCGCCAGCCAGCGAAGCCGCAGGATTTCCGGCGTGCGCAGTTCCTGCATCACCGCCGTGTCCTGCCATACGTTCCAGAATGCCTTTGCAATATCCTTCCACTCCACCAGCACCGTCGGAATCCACTCCGGGAAGGTGTATACCGGCTGAATGATGTAGTTCATCAGCAGCGCCGCGAAAATCGCCGATACCCCGTAGCCAAGGATGAACAGCAGCACCGCGCCTGTCAGCTCCGGCATCAAGCTGATGGCATACTTTTCTTGCAGCCGCTGCCGATAGCGCTTGCCGTAGTGCTTCACGCGCCCATTCAAGAACGCAATGAACCGCAGCAGCACCGTCATGCCGATAAGGAACAGCAGCACGCGCAGCCAGAGCGTCGCGCTCATGCCCTCTTTGCCGAGGTCGAACATGCTGCCGCCGCTCTGCCAGCCCGTCACAACGGACTTGAACGATACGCTTGCGCCCGTCCCCGGCTTCGGGATTGCCTCCACCAAAAGGGCATCGACGGTTGTGGACGTTTCAATCACACTGTTCAGCGGAATATACGCCGTATACGCCTGATATTCCCCGACGCGCATGGAATGCCGCGCGATGCCGATGACCTCGTAACTTTCACCGCCGATGAACACCTTGCGCCCCAGCGGATCGGCGACGCGGAACAGCTTCAGCGCCAAGTCCTCGTCCAGCACAGCGACTTTCCGGCCGCTCTTCAGTTCCTCTTCGTACGGCAGCCGTCCGTAGCGCAGGAGCTTTGGCCGCACCTGAAAGCCATATTTGCCGACCAGCTCCACGCGCGTATCCGACGAGATGTCTCCGCCGGAAATCGACGTTTTTTCAATCACACCGCCGATTGTCCAGCGCAGCATCGTCGTCGTATCCCATTCACCGGCTGCGTTTTCCAGCGCCTTCACCTGATCGGCAATCGGCTGATTCGGCGCTGCTTTTGTGTCCCCGTCCTCGCCGGAATTATCCTCCGTCTGCTGGGCGGGCGCGGGCACAAGGTATTGCAGATGGTCGCCTACCTGCTTTGCCTGAACCGCCCCAAACACCAGCGCGGCAGCAAAGGCGGCCAGCAGCGCCCATTGCCACCATTTCCCCAGCTTCTTCACTGCACATACTCCATGACCGTCGCGCCGTCCTCCAGCGCACGGTCTTCACGGTCGGCGATGGAGCGATAGCTCAAATCCTCCTGAATGGAGACCGTGCTGTCGCTGCGCTCGATGACGGTCACGCTGGTCTTTTTGACCTTCATCGTGTTCTCGGAGAGGAAGCCGCCGCCGGAATACTCGACGACGTACACATAGTTCGATTCGCCGTCAGAGCGGACGCAGCTGGGTGCAAGCAGGGTTGTGGCGCTCTTTGCTCGGTAGGTGATTTTCACGTCCACGCCGCCGTCCTGCATGAAGCGGCGAATCGCAGTGGAGTCGCTGCTCAGGTACGTTTCCGGCATCGGCATTTGCAGGTACTTCGTGCCATCTGAAGCGATGGTGGTCTTTTCCACGTTGGTGCGCTCGCTGCCGTAGTTGTCGCTGCTGATTTCGGCGCGTGTCCCGTCGGCAATCGTGCGCGTGGAATTGCTGTCAAGCGGCGCGCGCAGCACCGGCACGCAGTCCTCTTTGTTCATCACATACGCAACCTTCGTGCCGTCGTAGGTGTCGCCTTCCGCCACTTTCAGCTCGATGATGTAGCCGTCGCGCGGCGCAACAACTGCCTTCAGGCTCGTTTCCAGCACCGTCAGCGTCACCATCTTCTGGTTCAAATCCTCGATTTCCTCCATCAGCCCGTTGCGCTTGGTGATGTACTGGAACACATCGTCTGACACCTTCAGCTTCTTGTTGTCCAGCACCGCGAAGTACGCTGCGCGCGCTTCTTCGTAGGCAGCCTGTGCCGTCCGCGCTTTGTTGACGGCGGCTTTGAGGTCGTCGGACACCTCACCAGACAATGCAAGCTGGCTCTGCCACGTTGAAACATCCCCCGTCAGCACAACGGATTCCTTCGCCGCGGCATAGCGCGCCTCATACGTCGCTTCGCTGAGCGTATCCTGCGCGTCAAGCAGCTGCTGGTACATGGTGTTCTGGTAGCTTTCCTTGCTCAGTTTGCGGTTCTGCACGTCCAGCTCCAGCAGTTCCTTGTTCTTCGCATCGTAATCTTCGCGAACCTTCTTGATTTCTTCCTCGTAAGAGGGCGTTTTCGCCGTGAAGATGATGTCGCCCTTCTTGACGTAGTTGCCCGCGCGAACATAGAGCTTATCCACGGTGATGTTCATGTCCTTGGCTTCCTCGACGGTGAACTCTTCCGTCTCCGCGAAATACACCTGCGCGCGGAAGGTCATTTTGTCCTCGAAGCGCCCGGAGGTGCTTTGCACGAGCTGTACCTTCGGCGTCGTGATGGTCTGCACCGTCCGCGCGAAGAACATGCACAGCGCCACCGCCACGAACAGCACAATCAGCCCGCGCAGGGCAAATCGTTTAAGCTTCATACGTTCCTTTTCCTCCGTCACTTGAGTTCGCTAAGCTGAATGCCCGCGACGATGTCCTCTTGGAAATACAGATAAATCAGCAGCGTCGGCAGAATGTACAGCGCGCTGCCCGCAAAGGCGACATCCGCCCGGTCGGTGCTGATCTGGTTGAACATGACCGACAGCGGCTGCAAGTTGGTGTGGTTCGCCAGATAAATCAGCGGCTGTTCGACCATGTTCCAGCAGTCCGCGAACGACAGCGCCGCCGCCGCACCCAGAATCGGCTTGCACACTGGCAGAATCACATGCACGAACCCGCGTACCGGGCCTACGCCGTCCACCATTCCCGCCTCCAGCAGTTCATTCGGGATGCCTACCATGAACTGACGCAGGAGGAAGATGTAGAAGGGCGAAAAGCACATCGGCAGGATGACCGCCCACGGTGTCTCCATGATGCCCAGCCATCGCAGGACCGTGACGCTTGGCGCCATCGTGACCTGAAACGGCAGAATCATCAAAACCAGAATGCAGAAGAAGAGCAAATCGCGCCCGTGGAACTGGAAGCGGCTCAGGCAATACGCCGTCAGCGGCACAATGAGCGCCTGCCCGACCAGAATCGCGCCGGTGTACATCATGCTGTTGCAGAACAGCTTCAAATACGACGGCTCTTCAATAAAAATCTTGTAGTACTGCCGGAGCGAGAACATCGCGGGTGAATACAGCACATCCAGCCACTTCGTCGTGTCGTAGCTGCCGCGCCCTTTCAGGTACGCCGTGATTTCCGACTGCGGGAAGAACGAATACAGGAACGTGAATACGATGGGGATAAGGATGACTGCCGACAGGATGGTCAGCAGCACAAACGCCAGCTTTCCGCCGAAGGACAGGCGGTTGTGGCGATGATGAATTTTCTTCTTGCGCGCCATAATGTGCCTCCTGTCCTCAGTTATTGGGCGAGCGAACCGCTTTGCTCAAGTACATCAGCGCGAACAGCACCATCACGCCCACGGCGAAGATGTACGCCGCCGTCGTCACATCCTGATATTCCAGGCGGGCGAACTTGTTGTTCATGAAGTGCTGCAAGGTATAAATCGCGTTGGACGGGTACGCGCCGCCGATGAAGTAGACTTCCTTGAAGATTTTGAACGCATTCACCCACGCCAGCACGAACACAAGGAACGCCGTCGGCATAATCTGCGGGAGGGTGATGCGGAACGACTGCGTCCACCAGCCCGCGCCTTCCAGCGCCGCGTATTCATACAGCGAGGGATGCACCGCCGACAGCGCCGACGCGAACAGCACAACCGAGAACCCGACGTTCTTCCAGATATACAGCAGCACAATCGGCACGCGGAGTGCGTCACCCTCCAGCCACAGCACGCGCTCCATCCCCAGCGCCGCCACCATGCGGTTGATAACGCCGCCGTAGTCGAACATCAGCGTCCAAATCAGCAGCATGGCAGAGGACGGCATCAGGTATGGCAGCAGCAGAATGTTTCGGAATGCCGTTGAGCGGTCTTTGAGCGTTTTGAGCATTGCCGCCAGCAGGAACGCCAGCAGCCAAATCACCGGCGCGCACAGCAGTGACAATTCCCATGTGTTCTTCAGTCCCAGCTGGAACATGCTGTTCTGCAGCGTCCGCTCGTAATTCGCCAGCCCGACGAACTGGTTCTCGAACGACCCGTCCATCAGCGACGAATAGATGCCCCCGAAAAACGGGACGACATAAAACAGCATCAGTCCCGCCAGCCCCGGCAGCAGCAGCAGCCACACGACCTTTTTCTTCCGAAACATGTTTCCTCCTGAACCACGCACAGGCAGGCGGTCTTTTCCGCCTGCCCATACGGTGTGAAATAAAGGGGAACCCAAGGGGCTTTGCCCCTTGACCCCACAAGGGAGTTCCTCCCTTGACCCTTTCGCGCGATTGAGTTGGTGACACTTCCTTGCAGTTTCCGCGTGTTTATCCGTCAAAAGTTACGAAACAAACCCAGAAACATGGGAGGCGACCGAAGGAGTCCAGAGGGCGAACGGAAAGCCCTCTGGAACTCGCTCAATCGACAACTTCCTTAAGAACAGACCATAATCTGCCCTGCTGAAAAATCCTTTTACTGATTTTCCAGCTGAATCATCCGCAGCTTTCCATCCGCCTCGCGAATGAACTGGTCAAGCGTAATCTGCCCATCAATGTACCGCTGCACCAGCGTTTTCAGCCCCGATGTGTTGTCCGTGCTGTCCAAAACCGTCGGTTTGCCGATGTACAGCGCCGGCAGAATCACATCCTGATACCGCTGAATGTACGCCGGCGATACTGTATAACGATCGCTTTCCGCGCTTTGTTCCATGTACCGCTTAAATTCGTCCAGCTGTTCCTTGTAAGCGTTCTTTTCTTCCGCCGACGCTTCGTCGTACGCCTTCTGATACATCACGAGGTCTGCTTCGTTCTGCTTCCGCTGTTCCTCGTACCACGGATTTTCAATCGGCGTCGTGCAGCCTGCCACCAGCTCCACCTTCTGTTCGTCGCGGATGTTCTTGATGACGTATTCCAGCATCGTGCCGATTTCGTCGCTGTCCGTCGTGCGCGGATTGACGAATATCAATTCTATCTCAATGCCTTGACCGAGGTAGAAGGCCGTGTCCTTCGTCAGCGTCATCTGAATGAGCTTGGGCATCTTGTCCTTGCCGAAGGTCACGTCGCCGTCGTAGTAGGAATTCAGCATCCAACTGCCGGTGAAAATCAGCGGCTGCTTGTAGTCGCTTTCTTCGTCACTCGTTTTCTTGTTGCTTTCCTCAATGCGGTCGCAGCGCATGGCATCAATCGCCGCCACCATCTCGCGGAAAATCGGGTCGTCGAAGTGCAAGTCCTGATTCGTCGCCTGACAGTATCCCTTCCACTCGCGCAGTGCCAAGCGGAACATGCGGTCTTTGTACTTTTCGGTCGAGTCCAGCGGCGCAAAGTTCGGGTAATCCTCCACAAACTCGTCGTTCCAGCGCGTCACAAAAGCGCACAGGTCGATGAAGTTCGTTGGAATGTCGTCCATCGTCAGTCCCATTTCCTCAAACACCTTCGGGTTGATGGTGAACGCGTACGCGCCGCCGACGCTGATGGGCAGGGCGAAAATCTTGCCGTTTTGATCGGTCACAAAGTCGCGGAAAACGGGATTCAGGCTCTCGACGTACGCCTTCACCGCCGGGTACACGGACAAGTCCTTGCAGTACCCCTTCTGATTCAGGCGCTCAATCGCCAATCCGCCCGCCGCGTCGCGCGACGTGTACGAATTGACATACGCACTCACAATATCCGGCGCATCGTCGCCCGAAGCGAATGCGCGCGCGACCTCTTCCGCGCTGGCGCTGTCAATGTCCGAATCCGAGACAACCGCCACTTCCGGGTAGTCCATCGCATAATAGCGAATGCCGCCCCAGACGCTCGTGCCGGACAGGTGAATGACGTGGTTCGGCTGATAGTTTTCCGTCAGCGTGCGCGCGAAGATGCCGGAGCTGTAATCCGCCGAAACAATCGTATCACCCACGATTGCAACGTGATAGCCCTCCATCGGGAGGTACGCATACAGCGTCGCCTTCTGGAAATTCGTCGTGCCCATGACCTGCGTGCTGTCACAGTACAGCACTGCATCCAGCGCTTCGCTGTACACCATCTGCTGATAAGAGAAATCATCTCTCACGCCAATGTTGCTGGACAGCATCGTCGTCGTATCCGTCGCCGGGTCATAGACCATTGCCATCTGCGGGATGCGGTTGCCGTTTTCGTCCCAGTCTTCCTTCTTCTGCGAGGCAATCACAAGAAATTTGCCGTCCTTGTAGGCGCAGAAGTTGCGCACGTTTTCCACATTCACCTTGCGGACGCTGCCGTCCGTCAAGCTAAGCGCGTAAAGGTTTGTCACTCGGCCCTTGTCGTCCCATGTGTTCATCAGCATCAGCACAGTATTGCCCGATGCCGCCACCGTGTCCGGAAGAAGGGCATAGCTGTAATCTTCTTCCTCTTGGATGAAGATTTTCGTGTCCTGCACCGTTGCAACATCGGTGTACACGGCCTTGCCGTTTTCGCCGCTGATGGTGAAGATGCCGCCGGTCAAGTGATTGATGCCGTACACCTTTTCGCCGTCCGTGACGATCATGGAGAAGCAATGCGCCGCGTCCGGCAATTCCGTGCCCGCGAGAGCGTCCTCTTTCAGGTTTTCCAGCCGTTCTTGCAGGTCTTTCAGCTGCGCATAGCCTCCCGCTCGGTACATATTCGACGCAACGAGCGCCATTTCCTGCTGACCGGGCTGCCAAGTGTAGAGCGAATACAGGCGCGAGGTGTCATCTTGCACGAGAATCGCCGCGCGGTCCTTCAGCGAAAGCAGCCCCGCCGGGGAAAAGCTTTCCGCACGTTCCTCCACCGGCAGCGTTTCATTCAACATGGTTTCTTCTTCGCTCATCCTCTTGAAAATCGTCCGATTCTCCGCCGCCGCGCAGCCAATCAGCAGGCTTGCCGCCAGCAGCACACTCGCCATTTTTCTGAACTTCATGCTCCTTGAAACCTCCTTCACGTTCCACCCCTTGCAGGGGGCATATCATTATTCCCATCTGTGCGAACCATCCGGCAGCGCTTTTCCGTTCAGCCCACACATATTAGACGTTTGAAAATCCCTTTTCGTTTCCTCTTTTACAAATTTTCTTCAAGGGGCATTGCCCCTTGACCCTTTCGCGCGATTGAGTTGACTGCTCTTTCATACTTTTTCCGCGTGTTTATGCAGGGAGAAAAAGCTTTATTGCTCCAATCCTTCTATCAGCTTATCCGCTTCCTCCACAAACTCCTCCAGCGAAATTCCCCCCTGATGCACCTGTGACACCAGCGCGTTGAACGCATCCGAATCCGCCAAAATCCCCGGACGGCGCAGGTAGCTCATCGGCAGAATCGTCTGCTGATAGAGTTCAATCGTCTTGGGCGCAATCGTCCACCTCTCCCGCACGGTGTATCGCTGCAAACTCGCCTCTTCCTCATTGATACGCTTCTGAATCCCCTGTTTCTTCCAAGCAGGTGCATTCTCCTGCTGCCTGCGCAGTTCCGTCAGCGTTTTCTCGTAGTCGCGCACCATTATCAAGTAGTAGGAATCCTCTATCGGCTCGTCGTAATCCGCCAGCAGCACGCACTTTGCCGTTGCTTCCTGGTCAGCGATTACCTGCGCAAGCATCTTGCCGACTAAATCCGCATTCGTCGTCCGCGGATTCACCACCAGCACGGTCATGTAGCCGATGCCGTAATGCGTGGTCACGTCCGGCGTCAGCGCCATCGGCAGGAAAATCCGGCTGCCGAAAGCATCCGCGTAGTTTGCGAAATTCCCAACCGCCTGCGCATCCGTCCAGATCAGGCATTCGCGGTAGTCGCTGATTTCTTCGTTGACCTGCTGATTCGCCTGCTCGATTTTGTCCGTGCGCATGGCATCCAGCGCCGCCATCATCGCCCGGAAAACGGGATGGTCAAAGCGCAGGGGAATGTTCTCCGCCTGACAGTAGCCAATCCAGTCGCGCACCATCAGGTCAAAGACGCGCTCGCGGTATGATTCCGTCTCCTCCAGCGGCGTGTAGGCGGCATACGCGCCCGTGAGGTTGTCGTTCCATTTCGTGATGAACGCACAAAGGTCAATGAGATTCGTTGGAATGTCACTTTCCTGCAAGCCGAGCTTTTCCATCACGTTTCGGCTGATGAAGTAGCCGTAACTCCATGCGTAGATGGGCAGAGCGTAGATTTTGCCGTTGCGCGTCACCGCGTCGCGGTAAATCCCGTTCAGCCGGGACACATAGTCCGATACCTCCGGGTAGACTGACAAGTCCATGCACCAGCCCTTGTCCATCAGCACGTCCAGCGGCCAGCTGCCGTCCGCTTCAGGCGTATCCGGCGTCAGCCCCAGGCGCAGGATGTCCGGCGCATCGGCAGAGGCACTCATGCGCGCCGCCAAGCTCGCCGCATTCACAGCGCTCTTCGCCAGCGTCTCCTGCGCCAAAATCACCTCCGGATTTTCCTCCGCGAAGTGCTGCAGGGCGGTGTTGCTTGCGCCGTTGCTGCTTTGGATGCGCAGCACGGTCATATCGCCGTTTTCCTTCGAGCGGACGTAAACGCTGCTCAGGTTCACACCGACGATGCTGTCTTTTGTGACCGCAATATTCACGTTCGCTGCTGGGAAGGTTACCACAGGGTCTTCCTGCACGAAATCCGTCGTCCGCACAATTTGGCGTGTCCTCACGTCGTAGTAGCTGCCGCTGTACGGGTCATACGCGCCGCATTCGCTGCGTTTTTTATACGGCACACCCGTGCTGAGCAGGGTTTCCTCCCCCGTCGCCACGCTATAACGCGACAGCGTATATGTTCCGCTGCTGCGGCTGATTTCGTTGGGCGACCCCTCCAGCCGCCACAGCAGCAATTCGCCATCTGCCCACTCGTACATAGCTTCCAGCGATTCATCCGCAATTTCGCGAATGGCGCCGTCTGTCAAGTCCACCAGCACAACCTTGATGGCGTTTTCCTGCATCACGCTGATTGCCAGCACCGAACCGCAGACATGCATCCGCGTCAGCGACGCCGGATAGGTGTATACTTTGTCTGTCTCCAAGTCCCGATAGCTGATGTTCAGGCAGGACAGATTCGCCATTGTGCAGACGTCTTCTGTCTGCAAACCGTCCTTCGTCTCCGAAATTTTGAAAATCAGCCCATTTATGCGGTTGAGGGCATAGAGCGTTTCGCCGTCGGAGGTCAGATCGCTGATGGCATGGGTCAAATCGGGCATCCGGTAATTCGGCACGCGGCTCATGGCGTATTCGCAGGATTCCTGCGCCGTCTCCATCGTATCGCTGCTCATCACCCAGTAGAACCCGCCGCCGAGCTTGCGCATTTCCGTCATGCCGTCCTGCCAGAAGTACAGCGACAAGCTGTCATAATTATTATCATTTTCCAGTACCACCACGCCGCCCATGGCGCGGGTCACGCTGCAAATGGACAGCTCCGTCGGGCGCAGCTGGAATGGCATGGCTTCATCCACATTGTTCGGACGGGTGTAGAGGGTCAGCCGCTCCGCCTGTGCCTGCGGGAGCAGCAGGAGCATCATCAAGAGGATAAGCAGGCGTCGGGCACGCATGGCAATTCGCTTCCTTTCCGTTCTTCATGGGTTCGTCATTCAATTAGACGGCGCATTTCGCGCTTTTTTTCGGGAATTTTCAGAATTTTTCGCTGCAAAAAAGGCACTGCCGCGCGTGCAGTGCCTTTCGCGTTTTATAGTCCTGACAATGCCGCCGAAAGTTCCTGCAGTGCCGCAGAAAGGTTCGTTTGCTCCTCCATCGTGCTCATACCGGTGATAAGCTGGTTGGAATAGGCGTCGAGGATGGTGTAAATCCTTGAAATCAGTTCCGTGCTGACGTAGGCGTGGTTCGTGCCGTCCTGCAGCATCTTCATTTGGTTGATAACGTCAATCGCGTGCACATCGGCGCGGATTTTGCCCACTGTGGCTGCCGAGGACGAGCTGGCTGTCCGGCTAAGCGTTGTCGACAGTGCCACCGCGTCCCGGCACTGTTCCTGCATCATGGCGATATTGCGGCTGTTGACGCTGGAAAGCTTCGCAACGGTCGTCACGCTGACAGCCGCCAGCGCCACAACCAGCACCAGCAGAATCAGCATCACAATGCCCCGTCCGCGCGGCGCAGGAACACCCGTCCCGACGCTCAATCGCTTCTGGTTGGCCATATAGCGGCCCTTCATCCATTTTTCCATATGTGTTTCCTGTTCCTCCATTCTGCGCGGAAGTTCCGTCAAAATCATCAAGGGACAGCGGCGCAGCACTGTCCGTATGGTTTATCTTATCACACTTTCGCCTTTCCGTAAAGCGAACATCCAAAAGATTTACATTCCCGTATACTTTCTGACGCTTTCGGGGATATTGACAGTATCATCAGCGGAGGTGAACCCATTATGAAACGAACACTTCCTGCCCTGCTGCTCTGCTGGGTGCTGCTGTTTTCCGTCCCCGCGCTGACGGAGGACGCCCTGCTTCGTTCGCTCTTCGGCTGGACGGCGTATTTCGCGCGCATCCCGGCGGATGCCGCCGATACGCCCGACACCCTCGAATGGGACTGGACGTGGGGCGGCTTCTGGCGCGCGCTGTTCGGATATTCCGCATAAGAAGGAGGAGAAATCCGCATGATTTATGTGCAGCTGCGCGCCCGCGTGAAGCTCGCGCAGGGTGAAACCCTCCATGTCGCGGATGCTGCCAAAGTGCTGGGCAGCGAAAAAGCCGGGCATTGCTCCCTCTTCTGCCCAACCTCCCCCGGCGTCTACACGCTGGATGCCATCGCCGTTGCCAAGGCGCTTAAAAAAGTTTTCCCGCAGGAGGACATTTCCCTCATCGGCGCGGATGTCTGTTACGTCCACCGCATCAAGGCGCGCGGCAAGGATTTTCTGCGACCCGTGCGGACGGCGGCGGCGCTGCTGATTCTGCTGCTCGGCAGCGCTTTGGGGCTGACGTGGTTTCACGCCGACGTGAACATGCCGCAGGCGCAGGCGGATGTTTACGCCGCCATCACCGGCGCGCCGCCGGACGACGTGCGTCTCATCACCATCCCCTACTGCGTCGGCGTTGCGCTGGGCGTATGCGTGTTCTACGCGATTCCTTTCCCGAATCAAACAACGCCCTTGGAGGTCAAGCTGACCGAATATCAGGAGGACATGGAGAAAGCAGAGGGGAAGCCGATTGAATAGCGTGCTTGCCATCCTCATCGGGTTGATGAGCGGCGCGGCGATGTCGGTCGCGGTCAGCAGCGTATGGTGCGTGCTGCACCTGCCCGCGCGAATTCAGCACCTGCTGCACGCCGCGTCGCCGCGAATGATGGGGCTGGCGCTGCTTAGCGGATTGATGCTGGCGGCGCTGCATAATGCGCTGCGGTGGACACTGGGTCTGCCGGGGGTGTTCGGGGTGGTAGCGATGGTTGTCGGCGGGATGTTTGTGGGGATGGTCGCGTCAGCGCTGGGGGAGATTTTGGAGGTTGCGCCGGTGCTGATGAGAAGGTTTCGATTGGGGGATGTGTCGGGGGCGGTACGGGTGACGATTCTCTTGGCGAAGACACTTGGGGCGATAATTGCTTCGATAGCGATTACGCTTTGAGAACCGACAAGCCGGGCAGCCAAAAAAGGGTCAAGGGACAATGTCCCTTGCGGGGTCAAGGGGCGGAGCTCCCTTGTGGGGTTTGGGGCAACGCCCCAACTGTTCCACGGGCGACCAGTATGTCCAACGCGCTCAACAAAAGGTGCAGGCAGCGAAGCGTCCCTGCCAGTAACTTCGCGCTTCCTCAGAAGCGCCCCCAAGCTGCTCTTTCCAACATCTGTGCTGTGTCGCGCCAAATGGGCGCGACCGACCTGCCTGTCTTTCAGACATAGCAACTCTTTCCCGCAAGCAGGGGATTTCGCCTCTGCGGAGGTGACCAAAGGGCAATGGAAACGGACGAAGTCCGCGATCGCCCTTTGGAAACCTTCGGTGCCGCAACTTTTTGGGTTATCTGTGGCTTAACTTTTTCGTTGCACGGGGAATCGCGCCTGCGGGCGCAGGAATCAGCAGTCATCATCAATAGAAAGGAAGTCATTTTATGCAGCGTTATTCTTCCCAGCAGTTCATCCTTCTGAAAACCCCGCGTCCGGCGGAGCGCGAAGTCCGCTTCCGCCCTGCGCCGGACAAGAGTGTCCATCGTCCGTACAAGGAGGACGAAAGCCATGTTTGAGAAGGGCAAGCAGCCCTCCCCTGCCCGCCAGCGGCAGCTTGACCGCTACGCTCGGCTGGTGGACAGCCTGTCGCCCAAATCGAAAATGGGGCAGGGGCTGATTCGCGCGTTCTGGGTCGGCGGCGTTATCTGCGTCATCGGGCAATGCTGCATCGAGGCGGGGCTGGCGTGGCTGGACATGACCCCTTCCACCGCATCGACGTTCGCCAGCATGGTGCTTGTGTTTCTGACGGCGCTGCTGACCGGGCTGGGTGTATTCGACAAAATCGGGCAGTACGCGGGCGCGGGAGCGTTCGTGCCCATCAGCGGCTTTGCGAACGCCATGGTATCCCCCGCCATGGAGTTCCGGCGTGAAGGCATGGTGCTGGGGTTGGGCGCGAAGCTGTTCACCATTGCCGGACCGGTGCTGGTGTGGGGCACAAGCGCGTCGGTGCTGGTCGGCATCGTGTACGCATTATTCCCGTGGTAAAGGAGGATTCACATGGCTGAACGCCTGAAACGCATCGGCACGGGAACGATTCTGCTCCCGAACCGCCCCGGCATTGCCCAAACCGCCGCCATCGTTGGCAAAAAGGAGGGAAGCGGCCCGCTGCACAGCGAATTTGACGCGGTAATTGAGGATGATCTGTTCGGCGAAGAGACATGGGAGAAAGCCGAAAGCCGCTTCCACTACACGGCGGCGGACACCTGCCTGAAGAAAGCGGGCGCAACGCCGGAAAGTGTGGACGTGACGCTCGGCGGCGACCTGCTCAACCAGATTATGGCCGCCTCCACCGCCGCGCAGAAGTTGCAAACGCCGTTTCTGGGCATCTACGGTGCGTGTTCGACGATGGCGGAAACGCTGTGCATCGGCGCAATGCTCTGCGACGGCGGGTATGCGCGGCGCGCGCTGTGCTGTGCCAGCAGCCACTTCTGTTCGGCAGAGCGGCAGTACCGCTTCCCGCTGGAATACGGCAATCAGCGGCCGCCCACGTCGCAGTGGACGGTCACGGGCGCGGGCGCTGCGCTGCTGGACACATCGGCGCGCCGCCCGATTTGCCGCGCGACGCACGTCACCTTGGGGCGCATTGTCGATTTGGCGATTAAGGACATGAACAACATGGGTGCTGCCATGGCGCCCGCCGCGGCGGACACGCTCCGGCGGCACCTCATGGACACCGGGCGAACGGCGGCGGACTACGACCTCATCATCTCCGGCGACTTGGGGAAAATCGGGCATGACCTCCTGCTGACGCTGATGATGGACGCGGGCGTTCCCCTGGATGCGGCGCGCTATGTGGACTGCGGAATGCTGATTTTTTCGCCTGAGCAGGATGTCCACGCGGGCGGTTCGGGCTGTGGATGTTCCGCGAGCGTGCTGTGCGGGTACATCATGCGCCTCTTCCGCGAGAAGGCGATTCACCGCGTGGCGTTCATGGCGACCGGGGCACTGCTATCCCCGACATTCAGCCAGCAGGGCGGCGCGATTCCGGGCATTGCCCACTTGATTGTACTGGAGGCGGACGAAGCATGACGATTGTGTGGAATCTCATCAAGGCGTTTCTGGTGGGCGGCGCGCTGTGCATGATTGGCGAAATTCTGCTGCTGAAAACGAAGCTGACCCCGGCGCGGATTCTGGTGGGCTACATTGTCGCAGGGGTATTTTTGAGTGCCATCGGGGTATACGCGCCCCTTGCGCAGTTCGCCGGAGCGGGCGCGAGCGTTCCCCTGACGGGCTTCGGTCACGCGCTGGTGACGGGGGTGAAGCGCGCAGTCCAGGAAATCGGCTTCTTGGGAGCATTCACAGGCGGTCTGACGAACACGGCTGCGGGCATCAGCGCCGCGGTGTTCTTCGGGGTGCTGATGGCGCTGATTTTCCAGCCGCGGGCGAAAGAATGACCCAAGGTGCTTTGCCCCTTGACCCCACCAGAGGCTCTGCCTCTGGACTCCGCAAGGGAGAATGAAACGGGACGAAGTCCCCTCCCTTGACCCTTCCGCGCGATTGAATTGAGCGCATTTTCATGCTATGCCCGCGTGCTGATGCAGGGGATTTCGCCTCTGCGCTTTGCAAGTGAAAAAGTCTTTTTCTCCACCTTGACAAAGGCAGTAAATTGGGCTATACTGAACTCGTCCGAGATGACGGAGAAGAGTATCCTGCCGAAGGATGTCCAGAGAGGCGCGGTTTGGTGAAAAGCGCTGATTCGGCGGCAGGGGAAGACCACCTCCCGATCGTACCGTGTGCCGCACGATAGCGCGGCAAAGAGAACCAATCAGGGTGGAACCACGGGCAGATTTTTCCGCTCGTCCCTCGAAACAACGCGAGGGACGGGCGTTTTTTCGTCCCAATCATTCAACATGGAGGGAAAAAGCATGAAAATCATCTACAATGACGGTCATGTGGACGAATGCCCTGCTGACGACGAGCTGCATGTCATCCGCCACACGGCGGCACACATCCTCGCGCAGGCAGTCAAGCACCTGTATCCGCAGGCGCATTTCGCCTATGGCCCGGCAACTGAAAAGGGCTTCCACTACGACGTCGATCTGGGCGATGTGAAGCTCTCCGACGAAGACCTCAAGACCATTGAGAAGGAAATGCAGGCCATCGTCAAGCAGAACCTGCCGATTAAGCCCTTCGCGCTTGGCCGTGAGGAAGCCATCAAGCTCATGCAGGAGCGCGGCGAAATCTACAAGGTCGAACACATCGGCGACCTGCCCGAAGACGCGACGCTGACCTTCTACCAGCAGGGCGACTACATCGACATGTGCGTCGGCCCGCACCTGTGCTACACCAAGGCGCTCAAGGCATTCAAGCTGACCGCCCTGTCCGGCGCGTACTGGAAGAACGACAAAAACAACAAGATGCTCACCCGCATCAGCGGCATCGCCTTCCGCAATCAGGAGGAACTCAATGAGTACCTGAAGATGATGGAAGAAGCCGAAAAGCGCGACCACCGCAAAATCGGCAAGGAAATGGGTCTGTTCATGCTCTGCGACGAAGGCCCCGGCTTCCCGTTCTTCCTGCCCAAGGGAATGCAGCTGAAGAACGCGCTGATTGACTACTGGCGCGATATTCACTACGCGGCGGATTATGTGGAAGTGTCCACACCCATGATTATGAGCCGTCACCTGTGGGAGACGTCCGGTCACTGGGATCACTACAAGGACAACATGTACTCCACCAAGATTGACGACGAGGACTACTGCATCAAGCCCATGAACTGCCCCGGCGGCGTGATGGTCTACCGCAGCCAGCCCCATTCCTACCGCGACCTGCCCCTGCGCGTGGGTGAACTCGGTCTGGTGCACCGCCACGAGCTGAAGGGCGCGCTGCACGGCCTGTTCCGCGTCCGCTGCTTCACGCAGGATGACGCCCATATCTTCATGACCCGCGAGCAGATTCCGGACGAAATCGCCGGCGTCGTGCACCTCATCAATCAGGTGTACTCCAAGTTCGGCTTCGATTATTTCGTCGAACTGTCCACCCGTCCGGCGGATTCGATGGGTTCGGACGAGGATTGGGAGGATGCAACCAACGGCCTCAAAACCGCGCTGGAAAAGCTCGGTATGCCCTACATCATCAACGAGGGCGACGGTGCGTTCTACGGCCCGAAGATTGACTTCCACCTGCGCGACTGCCTCGGCCGTACCTGGCAGTGCGGCACGATTCAGCTGGACTTCCAGATGCCGCTGAACTTCAACTTGGAGTATGTGGATGTGGACGGCAGCCGCAAGCGCCCGATTATGATTCACCGCGTCTGCTATGGCTCCATCGAGCGCTTCATCGGCATCCTGACCGAGCATTTCGCGGGCAAGTTCCCGACGTGGATGGCGCCGGTTCAGGTGAAGGTGCTGCCTGTGTCCGACAAGTCGATGGACTACGCCAAGACGGTGTACGCCGCCCTGCGTGCGAAGAAGATTCGCTGCGAGCTGGACGACCGCAACGAGAAGATTGGCTACAAGATTCGCGAAGCGCGTCAGGTAGACCGCGTGCCGTACATGCTGATTCTCGGCGGTCAGGAAGTGGAGAACAACACCGTCTCCGTCCGCGACCGTGCGACCGACCAAACGGTTACCTGCACGCTGGATGAATTCATCGCAAAGATTTCTAAGGAAATCGCGGATAGGGTCTAATACAACTTGGATTCACCCCAAAAGCTGCGGCGCCGAAGGGGTCAAGGGGGCGAGCGGAAAGCCCCCTTGTCGCCTCCGCAGAGGCGAAACCCTCTGCATGATTGCGCAAATATAATAGAAGCCTTGTCTGCATGGGAGAAATTCCATGCAGGCGGGGCTTTTTGTCTACTCGTTCTTTTATCCTTTACAGTTCGTTCATGCTTTTTCATGTGGATTCTGCTATAATACTTATGCTATTCCAAGGGAGGTATGCTCCATGATTGAACTCAGGCATGTCACGAAGCGCTACGGTGCGGTCGAAGCCCTGCACGATGTTTCTTTCCGCGCCCCGGAAGGGCAGATTGTCGGTCTGCTCGGGCAAAACGGCGCGGGCAAGAGCACCACGCTCAATATCCTCACGGGCTATCTGTCGCCGACGTCGGGGCAGGTGCTGGTGGATGGCATGGATCTCCTCCAAAACGCGCGCGAATGCAAGCGGCTGATTGGCTATCTGCCGGAAAAGCCGCCGCTGTATGACGAAATGACCGTTCGGTCGTATCTGCGCTTCGTGTGCGAACTCAAGGAAGTACAGAAATCGGCGATTGCGGCGCATGTGGAGGACATTATCCGCACCTGCGGGCTGTCCGAAGTTGCGCACCGCCTGATTGGGCACTTGTCGAAGGGCTACCGCCAGCGTGTCGGCGTAGCGCAGTCGCTGTGCGGCAATCCGAAGGTGCTGGTGCTGGATGAACCGACCGTCGGGCTTGACCCGCGTCAGGTGGTGGAGATTCGTGCGCTGATTGCCGAGCTCGGCAAAACCCACACAGTCATCTTTTCCTCGCACCTCCTGTCGGAGATTCAACAGCTCTGCCAGCGGGTACTCATCCTGAACCGCGGGCATTTGGAATACGAAGCAGACATGCAGGAATTAGCCGAAACGGGCGAAACGCTGCGGCTTCGGGCAAGCATTGCCATGCGGGAGAAGCAGCTGATTCCGGCTTTGCGGTCACTGCCGTGCGTGCGGCGGGTGAAGGCGCTGCCGACACGGACGATTGAGATTAGCGAGGTATTGCTGGAATGCGACGCCTCCGCCGTGCCGGATGCGCAGACGCAGCTGTTCCGCCTGCTCTGCGGGCTGGATGCCCCGATTCGGATGCTGACGGAGGAACACGATTCGCTGGAAACGGTGTTCCTCCGCGCGACGGATGAAGGCACGAAAGTTCCTTCGTGAGCTTCTTTTTCTTGGTTTGCAGAAGGGTGCTTCTATCACAGAAGTTTTTCCCGATGCGCAGGGATTTCGCCTCTGCGGAGGCGACCAAAGGGCAATGAAAACAGACGAAGTCTGCGATCGCCCTTTGGAAACCTTCGGCGCGTTCTCTCCCATGTTACTTGAATTTTATCGGAAGTTGTTTTTTCTTGGAGTAACACGCGGAAGAAGTATGGATATGTCACCAATTGAATCGCGTGAAAGGGTCAAGGGAGGAACTCCCTTGCAGGGTGCAGGGACAGCGTCCCTGCTGGGGTTCAAAGGGGCAACGCCCCTTGTCCCCCGGAAAGGTTGTTTGTTACTATGCGTGCCATCTGGAAACGAGAATTGCAGGCGTATTTCCTCACGCCGACGGGCTATGTGTTCATGGGCGTGTTCCTGCTTCTGTCCTCGGTGATGTTTTATTTGCAGATTATGCAGGCGCGGTCGTCGGACTTGCCGACGTTCGTGGGGCAGATGAGTTACCTGTGGATGCTGCTTTCGCCGGTGCTGACGATGCGGCTGCTGGCGGAAGAGCGTCAGCGCCGCACGGATCAGCTGCTGCTCACCAGCCCGGTTTCCCTGTCCGGCATGGTGCTGGGCAAGTATGCCGCGGCGTATACCGTCATGGCGGCAACCGTCGTGCTGACGCTCGGCTTCGTTGCGGTCGTGGCGGTCTATGGGCGTGTGTACCCGGCGGAAATGGCGGTGGCGTACCTCGGCTTCATCTTGCAGGGCGGCGCATTCCTCGCGCTGGACTTGTTCATCTCCGGCTGCGCAAAAAATCAGGTGACGGCGGCGGTTTTTGCGTTCGGCGCGAACTTCGTCCTCTGGATGCTGGACTTGCTGGAAAACGCCGTCAACAGCAGCTTCTTCTCCAGCGTGCTGTCCTTCTTCAGCCTTTATCAGCGGGCTGAACCGTTCCTGATGGGGCAGCTCAGCGCGGCAAGCGTCGTCTACGATGTCACCTTCGCCGCGGCGTTCCTCCTGCTGACGATTCATACGCTGGATGCCCGGCGCTATCGGGGAGAGTGACGAAGAATGCGAAACAAAAAACAATCCGCGCACAGGAAGTTCACCATCAGCCCGCGCCTGCGCTACGGTGCCATGTCTACCGCCATTGTCGCGCTGATGATTGCCGCGCTGATTCTCATCAATCTGGCGACGACGAACCTCGAAACGCGCTACGGCTGGCGCAGCGACTTCTCCTTCAACGCCGTCACAACGCAGAGCGAGACGACAAAGCAGATTCTGCGCGACTTGAAGCGCCCGGTGAAAATCTACGCCCTGTTCGAGCGCGGCGAGGAGGATCAGCCCCTGCTGGAGCTGCTCAACCGTTACAGCGCCGCGTCGGATATGGTGACATGGGAGCAAACCCCGCCGAGCCTGAATCCCCTGCTGCTGACCCGCTTTTCCAGCAGCACCACCAACGTCTCCGCGCAGAACCTCATCGTCTACTGCGAGGAAACCGACCGCTATCGCGTGCTGACCGCAACGGATTTTGTAACGCTCTCTGTCGATACCGATTCGGGCAGCTACAACGTCTCCGGCTTGGCGTATGAGCAGCAGATTACCTCCGCCATCGCCTACGTCACGCGCGACACCGTGCCTACGCTGCACATCGCGACGGGGCACGGCGAACTGGGCGAAGACTCCCTGTCCGCCTTTACCACCCTGCTGATGAACAACCACTACGACGTCGCGTTCGAGAAGCTCAGCGACATGACATTCGCATCCGGCGACGTGCTGTGCATCCTTTCGCCCGTCAAGGACTACACCGACGCGGAAATGGACATCATCCGCGCGTATGTGCAGGGCGGCGGCGCAGTGCTGTTCAGCTGCGATTATACCGACCCGATTGAGAATATGCCGAACGTGCTGTCCCTGCTGCGCTCCTACGGCTTCCTGCCGGAAAGCGGACTGGTGATGGCGTCGCCGGATGAAACCGACACGTTCTACAACAACAACCGTCTGGCGCTGCTGCCAGAAATGCAGGCGACGGACGTGACACTGGAGATGATGCTGAACGGGCGGACGGCGATGCTCATGGTTGCCAGCCGCGGCTTCGACCCTTCGCCGGAATCGGACAATTCCCTGCTGGTGGACGCGGTGCTGACAACATCCGCCAAGAGTTATCTGGTTGATACAACCGCGTCGCGCCTGAGCATCACCCAGTCCGACAGCGACAAGACCGGCCCGTTCGCACTCGCGCTGCAGGCCAAGCGCTTCACCGACACGGGCGACGTCAGCCGCGCGTTCATCATCGGCAGTTCCGCCCTGCTGACCGAGGAACAGCTCTTCACCATGACCGACGGCGAGGAATTTCTGGTGCGCGCTGTGTCTTTCCTGACCGGGGATGACAGCATTGACACCAGCATCATGGTCAAAACGGCGCTGCGGCCGGGGCTGTCCGTCAATGCGCTGTCATTGGGCAGCGTCGTACTGGTCGGGCTGCCGATTCTGGTGCTGCTGGCGGCGGTCATCATCCTGCTTCCACGGAGGAATCTGTAAGCCATGCAAAATTTCCCGAAAAAGAAACATGCCGCGCGCAGGCACAGCCGCATCCTCCTGCTGATTTTCGCCGTGGTGCTGGTCGCGGCGGCGGCGTGTCTGCTGATTTTCGCCCGCACGCCCGCCCCCGCGCCGGAAACATCCGCGCATGAGGATGAGGAAATCACCCTCTGGGCGGTGGAATCGGCGGATATCACCCGCATCCGCATTGCCGTGCGCAATCAGGACGCATGGTCGGCAGTGCAGACGGAATCTGGCGCACTGGTGCTGGAGGGCGAAAATTCCTTCACGGTGGATGCGGACATTGCCGAAACGCTCCTGTCCGGGCTTAAGAGCGTGACCGCAGCGGTACTCAGCGACGATTGGAACGGCACGGATGAGGAGTGGGCAGCGTTCGGGCTGGATGACCCGGAGAGCATCGTCACCGTGGATTTTGCGGACGGCAGCAGCCACACGCTGCGCATCGGCAGCGCCCCGCAGTACGAAAACAGCTGGCAGTACGCGCAGCTGGACGGTGACACCCGCCTTTTGTCCGTCAGCCGCGGTCTGGCAGAGGAATGCTACGTCACGCGCGGTTCGCTCCACAGCGTCGAGCAGCTGACGATTCACGCCGACCGCCTGGATGAAATCACGCTGCTGAACGCGGAGGGCGAAATCACCCAGCAATGGCGCTTGAACGGCGCTATCACGAACGCGGACGCGCAAGACCGCTGGATGCTGACCACCCCGGTGTCCTACCCGGCGGACGGCACTGCCATGAACACCCTTCGCAAGTCGGCAGCAAACATCCGCCTTGGCGAGTACATTGCCGACGCGACTGCGGAGAGCATCGCCCGCTACGGGCTGGACACGCCCCGCCTCGTCATCCGCCTGCACCAAGCCGCCGGCACAATCGGCGCAGTCGGCACGACCGGCTCATACGCTACGACCGATTACCCGGAAGCCACGATCACCCTCGTCATCGGCGAGCAGGAAAGCGATTTGGTGGATTATGTGCTCTACAATGGCGGGATTTACCGCTGCAGCACGCTCTTGCTGCGCGGCGTCATGAACGCAGACTGGCAGGAGACCATCACGCGCTACCCGGTGCTGACGGCGCTGGGGAATCTTGCGTCCCTTTCGCGTGAAACGGCGGACGGCGTGGACACATGGGTCATCACACGCACCGAACAGGTTGCCGAGAACAACGAACTCGTCACGGACGACGAGGGGAATCAGGTCTATGATATTGCGCTGACGAAAAACGGCGAACCTTCGGATTACACTGCCTTTTCCGCTGCCTACAATCAGCTGATGATGGTCACAATGTCCGGCCGCCTCCCCGACGGCTGGACTGCTGCCGACGCTCCCCACACCGTGTGGACATTCACAGATGTTGACGGCACAGTGCACACCGTCGCGCTGACCCGCTACGACGCAATGCACGATGCCGTCGCAATAGACGGCGTGGCGCTGTTCTACCTCATACAAGGCGGGTTTTCGCTGGGGATATAACCGCAGGGCACACCCGCAGGCGAAATAAGAAAACTGCATTTGAAAACAGCACCCAGCCCAGCGCAGCATGGAATCTTCCTTCCCATGCTGCGCCTATTTTTTTCTGCCGCGCACCCTTGTCCATCCGTTCCAAGTATGCTACAATGTCCCTGACGACAAGCTGGACGGAGGGGGATGCTGTGCGCGAATGGCGGCAGAGCGTGCGAAAGCTGCTTCTGCTGCTGTATACGGCATCCCTTCTTACAAGCCTTGGCTGCTTCTTATGGAACGCATCCAGCCCTGTCCGCATCCATTCCGCCCCGAAGTGCTATCCGTCAAAAGGCGACGGCTTCACGCTTGCCCCTTTGCCAACACTTCCGCCGGATTCCATTCTGAACACCGGCGACGCTGCCGCGTTGGACGCTCTGCCGGGCATCGGTCCCGTGCTGTCGGAGCGGATTATCACATACCGGGAGGAATGCGGCACGTTCGTGTACCCGGAAGATTTGCGGAACATCGATGGCATCGGAGCAGCGCTGCAAACGAGAATCATTGACTCGCTGGATGACGAATCGACGACTCCGCCGATAGCGCCAGCAGCAGAAACAGCCACCGTACCAAGAGCGACACTTCCGCCGGATTCCATTCTGAACACCGGCGACGCTGCCGCATTGGACGCCCTGCCGGGTATCGGTACTGTGCTGTCGGAGCGGATTGTGGCATACCGGGAGGAACACGGCGCGTTCGTGTATCCGGAGGAGCTGCGGAATGTCAAGGGCATCGGCGAGAAGCGGCTGCAGGCAATTCTCGATGCGCTGGCGGGCGAAAGTGCGGAGGGAAGCGACTGACGGGTACGGGAACAGACCACACCAACACCAAACTACATCATCAGGGAGATGACTCGCATGTACCGCATCCTATTAGTCGAAGACGACGCTGCCTTGGCTGATGCCATCACGCAGGTGCTGACCGCGTGGGGACACGAGGTGCAGAAAGTCCGCGATTTCCGCCATGTGACGGAGGAGTTTGCCGAGTGGAAGCCGCAAATCGTACTGATGGATTTGATGCTCCCCTTCTTCAACGGTCATCACTGGACGCAGGAGCTGCGCCGCATCACCAGCGTGCCAATTGTCTACCTTTCCAGCGCGTCGGATAACCTCAACATCGTCATGGCGATGAACATGGGCGGCGACGACTTCATTGCCAAACCCGTTGACCCAGCTGTGCTGGCAGCAAAGGTGAATGCCGTCCTGCGCCGCGCGTATGACATGCCGGCTACGGGCAATATCCTCGCCTGCGGGGAGGCCGTGCTGGATTTGGACAGTGCAGCCCTCTCCATCCATGGGCAGAGCATCCCCCTGACACGCAATGAACTGATTATCCTCCGCACACTCATGGAGCAGCGCGGGCGCATCGTCAGCCGCGAAACGCTGATGACCCGCCTGTGGCAGATGGACGAGTACGTTGAGGAAAACACGCTGACCGTCAATGTCAACCGCCTGCGGAAGAAACTTAGCGCGGCGGGACTGCCGGGCTTCATCGTCACGAAGGTAGGCAGCGGGTATGCCGTGAATCAGGAGGGCAGCGTATGATTCGGCGCTATCTGCGGGAGCATTTGCCGCTGGCGGGGCTGCTGGCGCTGTTCGCGGGCACATTTGCGCTGGTGCTCTCGCTGTATCATCTGCCGACCGAACCGGTCGCGTACGCATCGGCGCTATGCGCGGTAATGGGGCTGATTGCGCTGATTTGGGGCTTTGTGCGTTATCGCCGGGCGCATCAGGCGCGTGCGCATGTGCTGAATGCGCCGCATCTTCTGCTGGATGAACTGCCGTCGCCGCGCACACTGTCTGAAGCGGATGATCAGGCGATTATGCAGCGGCTGCTGCACGACATCCGCGCCGCGCAGTCGGACTTGGCAGCCTATCGGCAGGACAGCACGGACTACTTCACCGCTTGGGTACACCAAATCAAAACGCCACTGTCGGTGATGCGCCTGCAATTGCAGAGCGAGGACACGCCGGAGAACCGCGCCATGCTGGCTGAACTGTTCCAAATGGAGCAGTACGTCACGATGGCGTTAAGCTACGCGCGGTTGGGCAATCCGACGAAAGACCTTGTGCTGACGCGTGTGCCGCTTGACCCGCTCATTCGGCAGGCGATTCGCGACTTTGCGCCCCTGCTCATCCGCAAGAAGCTGCGCCTGCAGTACGAGCCGACCGCCGAAAGCGCCTTGACGGACAGCAAATGGCTGCTGTTCATTCTCCACCAGCTGCTGTCCAACGCTGTCAAGTACACCGAGCGCGGCCGTGTCAGCATCCGCGTGACCAGCGCCCCAGCGATTATCGTGGCGGACACAGGCATCGGCATTGCACCGGAGGATGTGCCGCGCGTGTTCGAGAAGGGATATACCGGCTACAACGGGCGCGGCGGGCAGAAATCCACCGGATTGGGGCTGTACCTCGTCCATCAGACCGCCGAAATGCTCCATTGCCGTGTGTCGCTGTCCTCCCGCATTGGGGAGGGCACGAGCGTCACCATTGATTTGCATCAGGAGGAATTGGGGAAGGAGTGAGGTGCTTTCATGCCGCTTTTGCCCGCTCTTCGCGCGTTTTTCACCCGCCTTTTGACCGATGTGGATGATGCGCTGTTCCCGCAGCACGTTTTCTGCCTGACCTGCGGCGCATTGTCCCTGCCGAACGCGATTTGTCCGGTCTGCCTCGCTGTTTTGGATGATTTGCGCCTGCCGAGTGATGCGCTTGCGCCGAACGCCGCCGCTGTGTGGGGCTACCACGGCATTGCGCGGCAGCTGGTGCTGATGCTCAAATACAGCGGCATCGCCGAATGCGCGCAGGTACTGGCGGACGGCATGGCATCCGCGTGTCCCTTTGCCCTGCCGCCGAACACGGTTGTCACCTCCGTCCCGATGACGAAGAAGCACCTTGACGCGCGCGGCATTGACCACGGTCGGCTGCTGGCGGAAGCGTTTGCCCAGCGGCGCAACTTGCCCTATCAGCCCCTGCTGATCCGCACGCGCGAAACCGCAACCCAGCAGGGACTGAACGCCGCCCAGCGCCGGAAGAACCTGCACGGCGCGTTTGCTGCCGCCACGCGCATTTCGACCCCAGTTCTGCTGATTGACGACGTGTATACTACCGGTTCGACGACCGAAACATGTGCGGGCGCGCTTCGAGCAGCTGGCGCGCCGGAGGTGTTTGTGCTGACGGCGCTGGCAGTAGTGCCGGATGAAGATCATTGAAAATACCCCCTTCAGCGTGTTCTCCCTGCGATTGCGAGGAGATGCGTTGGAGGGGGCTTTGCTTTGCATTCCGCCAATTAATGCACCGTCGTGTCTTCTTTTGGGGATACATCAGCTGTTTACACACTTTGAGAAGCACACGCTTCGGATTTATCGCCAGTTCGTGCGCATCGCATCCGGCCCCGACAAAGGCAAAATGATGTACACGCCGCTAAAGAACGGCAAAGAACGCACTATCACCGCCCTGAATGTTCTTCGCGAAGCCAAGCGCAAGCAGAACGAGATGCATCTGCGCGCCGGAAGCAGCTAGCACAATGAGTACAATATGATTTTCACCCGCTCGAACGGTATGTTCGTCCGCTTCAAGACGCTGTACGTCCATTTCAAGGCGATTGTGAAACAGATGGGCCGCCCGGAAGTTCGCTTCCATGATGTGCGTCATACTTACGCCACACTTTCCCTGCAAAGCCATGTTGACCCCAAGACGCTTTCCGAAGCATTGGGTCACGCAACCGTCGCTTTCACGTTAGACGTGTACGATCATAGCAACGCCGACATGCGTCAGCAAGCCGCAGAGCAGCTGGAACAGCTCATCTGCCAGTATTAAAAAACAGCTGTCAAGAGGCAAGGCTGCTCTCCCCTCCCGACAGCTGTCTAAAACGCAACAATGGTACGTTTGATGGTACTTATGGGCAAAAAGAAAGCCAGGTCAATCCCGAATTCTGTGTAAACTGCAAAACGTAGTGCAAATAGAGCAAAATTTATGCAAGACGGGAGCGGCGCAAGCTGCTGCCGCCTTGTTTATAACTATAAACGAGCAAATTCCAAAAGGGAACCAAAAGGATAGAGACATTTCCTCTCTATGGTGGTAGAATGAAGATACCAACACCACTCAACGTCCACCACGAAAGGAGATGTCTCATGAGTACATCGTAAAGCAATCGGAAGAAATTTGCAAGAGCCTGAACCAGCTGAGGTTCAGAAAAATTCTGTCCGATGTATACATGGAACACATAATGACAATCATCCATTCGGTTTTCATGCCCGGCTATCATGGGAAAATAGCCAATACGAAGTATTTCAGCGAAAAGCACAGAACCTCCGTCGCCCATTTTCTGAATGACGGGAAGTGGGACAGCCTCGAAGTCGAGCGGTCATTCAGAAAGCAGGTTGTTGATACGGTTTACCACGAATCCCGCAAAAGCAGACAGCCCGTTTTCTGCATCGTGGACGATACGATTGCTTCGCATACAGCGCCTTCGTCACAGGCGTTGCACCCCATTGAAGCGGCGTATTACCACATGTCGCACTTGAAAAAGTGCCACGATTACGGGCATCAGGCGGTTGGTGTGATGCTGTCCTGCAATGGACTCTCTTTGAACTACGCGATGGTGCTGTATGACAAGTCGCGTTCCAAGATTGAGATTGTCCGGCGCATTGCGCACCAGCCGCATCATCTACCCCAGCCAAATCCGACAGCAGGCAAAAGCATTTGCCCCTGCCATCCGCAAAGATGATCCGAATGTCAGCCTCGTGACCGTTGGCCATCGGCGCTTCTATGCGTATCGGTATGAGGGCAAAGTGAGCGACTGCGAAAAAGCGGTTGTTTTGCTGTGCTATTCGGAAAAGTACTTTGGAAGTCCCGATGCACTGCGAGTGTTTATCTCGACGCAGACGAATCTTTCCACGCAGGAAATCCTCGAAATGTATGCAAAGCGCTGGAGCATTGAGGTGTTTTTCAGAAACTGCAAGCAGAAACTCGCCTTTGATAAATGCCAGCTTCGGAAGCAGCGAGGCATCGAAAGAATGTGGCTGCTTCTTTCGCTTGTGCATTTCCTTTGCTGCACGCTTCCGGATTATAGGGGCGTTTTTGAAAAAGGCTTTGCCTATTTTCGAGAGTGTCTGTTGCAGGCGTAGGGTGCGCTTCAGCGCTATGCTCAAAGAAAAGCTTGGATGCTTTTTGGAATTTGCTCATTCATAGTTTATAAAATAACAGCGTTTCGAGGGGATGTCAAGGGCGGAAACGTCAACCTCCGTTCATCTCGCACTTGACATCCCGGCATGCAGCCAGTCAGTTCGGCATACGGTCGGCGAAGAACACCGCCAGCTGCGCATGGATCATGCTCCAGTCCTGCCGCCGGCCAGTCCATTTCTTCGTAATATCCGTCATGGCCAGATATAGCATTTTCAGCAGACTGTCATCCGTAGGGAACACCGATTTGGCCTTGGTCACTTTCCGGAGCTGCCGGTTAAAGCCCTCGATCGCATTGGTCGTATAGATCAGGCGGCGCACCTCCTGGGGGTACTTGAAGTAGGTGCTCAGGTTCGCCCAATTCTCCCGCCAGGACTGAGAAATCTTCGGATATTTCTTGTCCCATTTCTCCGCAAAAGCATCCAGAGCGTCCAAAGCAGCAGACTCATCGACTGCGGCGTAGACCGCCTTCAGGTCTGCCATGAGCGCCTTGATGTCCTTGTAGGACACATATTTGCTGGAATTGCGGAGCTGATGGATGATGCAGTTCTGAATTTCCGTCTTGGGAAAAACAGCTTCAATGGCAGCGGAAAAGCCGGTTAAATTGTCCGTGCAGGCGATGAAAATGTCCTCAATTCCCCGGTTTTTCAGGCTGTTTAGCACCGTTGCCCAATATTTGGCGCTTTCATTTTCACCGACCCACATGCCCAGAACGTCTTTCCTACCATCCAGATCAATACCAATGGCGATATACACCGCCTTCTTCACGATTTGACCTTCGCTGCGGACATGATAGTGGATGGCATCCATGAAAACTACCGCGTAGATGCTTTCCAGCGGCCGCTGCTGCCATTCTTTTGCGATGGGGAGAATCTTGTCCGTGATACGGCTTACGGTCGTGTCGGACACCTCTACGCCGTAGATATCCCGAATATAGGTTTCAATATCCGACGTGGTCATGCCTTTGGCATACATGGACAGGATCTTCTCCTCGATGTCCTGACTGATGCTGGTCTGATTCTTCTTCAGGAGCTGCGGCTCAAACTCCCCCTGTCTGTCCCGCGGGACAGACACCTCCACATCGCCGAAGCTGGTGCGCAGGGTCTTGCTGCTGTGTCCGTTCCGGCTGTTGTCTGTGTTCTTGTTTTTGTAGTCGTACCTGCTGTAGCCCAGTTCGTCGTCCAGCTCCGCATCGAGGCCGTTTTCCATGAATTCGGCAATCGTCTCCTTGAACAGCCTCTGGATGTCGTCCATGCTGCCGATGTTCGCCAGCTGCAGCAGCTCACGAATCTTTTCCCTGCGGGCATTTTCTTCCGTGGTGCGTTTCCTTCTTGCCATATGAAAACCTCCATTCTCGTGCTTCTATTATACACTACTTTCGAGGTTTACACAAAGTATGGGATAGTCTCAGAAAGCCGAAACCCTTGCATCTCCAAGGATTTCAGCTCGTGGAGCATAGCGGATTCGAAGCGGAGAACGCACCTCCCACCGCGTCCCAACCAGTACCATATGGTAACACACTGAAACCGAAATCGGCAATTATAGCTTAGCAAATCACATGGAATATCACTCCGTTGTGGGTACGATTGTGGGTACGCATCGTGGTGCTGTGTCAAAGAAACACAGACCAGAAGTAGTCCAAACGCAAGTCTTATTCAACCGCATTTAAAAGGGCATATTCTCACAGCCCCTCTCTATTCCTTCACGAAACAACTCACCTCGTTCTATAATTCACATATACTATAGGCGTATACCCTTGCAACCTGACTTCTTTCTTCCATTGATCAAGCCGATTTTTCAGCATCAGCATGTCAAGCCGGTTAATATCAGGCTTGCCATCCTCATTCTCAATATGTCTGCTTCTATCAAGAACAAACCAAATCGCCACCGACTTAATTACAGGCATATTATCCAGTTGATTATGCTTGTACAATTTCAGAGCTTCCAGTGATTGGTCAACAGCATAGCACAACTTTCCCGATGTGCTACCAATTTTGACCGCAAACATTGTCTCTGCCTTGTAGAGATCCATGATTTCAACCGTTCCGTTGCCAACAGGAACTGTAACGCGATCATGGTTTTCAAATCCATAATCCCGCTCCATAAGAAGGTTAAACACACGTTCTGCATAGTATTTCTTTTGCAACTGCTCTCGGATTTCCTTATCACTCTTACCCGAATACCGGAGTTCTGTTCGCTCCGCAAGCAATTTCGTTTCAATAAAAGTGTTATACTTTTCTTCCGAAAAGTCGTATTGCGGTTCGTAGTAAGTAGTGATTTCACTAATTGACGCTTGCAGATAGCTGAGATAATCATCATTATATTGATACCATTGTCCTTGGGACAGCAGGCATCGTTCCTGATCATCCGTGTAATCTATCATATCCCTTACGCATACTGGAGCAAAAACCATACCATCGCACTCACTGTACACAGCGATATTCAGCGCTTCTGTTAAAGGAATATGATTCGCTTCGCAGAAACTCCGAAGCACATCATCAGAAAGTGACGTTACTGTTTCCTTATATTGTCTGTATTTTAGGACAAATTCGTAGTCGTTGTGATTAAAAACTTCTGTTGCGCCAATTACCTCCAATTCCGATACATGAATTTCATGCCGCGTCTCAACAAACAAATTTAGTCTTTCATTCAGAGACCGTTTCCTTTCTTGATCTTTAATGTGCGTAAATACAGAAATTTTATGCTTATCTGCCTCTGTGTCTACGATATTTTCAATATATGCAATGATGGCAGCTGCCCGTTCAAGTGAGTTTTCTGCACTATCTACACGAATTGACGTTCCAATTTCCACCATAGGCTTAAACAGCGTAAATTCATCCGGCAATTCTGCTTTCGCTTTCAGTTTTGCATAAGATTCGCCGCTGTCAAAGTCCAATTCTTCATAATTGACATAGGTGTTCACCATTTTATTTCGATGCGAATTGGGTGCTGTAAGCGTTGTTGTTTTTATTTCTTGGAAATTCATTTTTCTGGCAAACACAAATCCAAAATCCCGGTCACAAAATTTATCAATTAAGAAGAATGCGTGTCCAAATGTTATGGCGTAAACCGCACCATTCTCTTTTTTCAACAGCACAACTGCCTTGGGCAAAGGATTTGTCCTTACGCTCTCTTGATCAAATGCCGCTAACACCCAGTTGCTTAACAATTCCCGGCCTAATGGAACAGATGACGAGAAAGCAAAGTATGAGAGGCTACAAATGCTCTCATATAAATTGATGCTGCTTGATATCAGAACAAATTATCTAAAAACTTATGAGGATATGTATTTCATTCCTCTTGCGATTCAGAACATTTCTGCAAGCCCTTTGTCACGAAGGAACTTGGCAACAAGCTGCGCATCTCCAAGAGCGCCTACAAAGCCTGGCTACCGATGTTCTACTGCATTCCCAGGGAGATCGTGCAGCAGCGCCCCATTTATCTGCAGCTGCCCCGCTGTCCGTATGAGATTCTGCGCACGGACAAGTACGACAAGATCGTCAATGACGATGCCTTCCTTGAAACCATCTGGGACGCATACGCGCTGTGCATCTGGCAGTACCTGCCCATCCCGGATAAGGACGAGGGCCACAAGCTGATGACGGGAAGCACCCACAATTACTCCGGCAATTTCCCGCTATGGCGTGTGTCGTACATGATTCAGGCACTCATCAAGGAAAAGCTGGAGAGCGAGGACATCTTCACACTGCAAAGGCTGTTCTGCCTTATGCCGGGCATGGAGATTGCATGGGCTTCTCTTGCCGACTTTGGCAGACTGGTTGGAAACCTGACGATGCAGATCATTGAAGAAAACCACTGGCAGCCCATGATCGACGAGGCGTGGCAAAGCCGCAGCGAGGAGGACTTTGACGAAACGCATATGAGCCGAGACAGAATCGACCAGTATCGCAAGTGGAGCCATTGCCGTTCCAGCGTGGGAACGCCTCTGTCTCTGGAGCAGATCAGCGAAAGCGATGAAGAGGATGACAACAAACCGGCTGATCCGAAGGGCGAGTTTGAAGACGAGCTGCTCAGCAGGATCAAGATGGAAGCATTCCTGCAGCGCCTGCCAGAGCGCGACCGGCAGATCTTTGAGCTGAAGATGCAGGGGCTCACCGATCAGGCCATCGCCGAAAAGGTGGGATTCCGGAATCACAGCGCCGTCGTCAAGCGCAAAAAGCAGATTGCCCGGCAGTTCCTGGAATACACAGACGAAGAGAACCTCAAAGAAACGAATCCTTAACAACCCGACAACATCGACCACCGCCTGAGGACGGTGGTTTTCTGTTGCCAAAAATTCAAGGAGGATGAACGATGAATACCATCTTTGCTGACTTGCCCGATGTGCTGGATGCCAAAACGCTGGCACAGGCACTTTCCATTTCCAAATCCGGCGCATACGCCCTGATGAACCTTGAGGATTTCCCCACGCTTCAGCTCGGTGCGCGGAAGCTGGTGACCAAGCCGGATCTCATCACATGGATGAGCAGGCATATCCGCGACGGAGGCGCAGTGAATGACCCACCTGAAGAAATCACCTGACCAGACAAACAGCGGCATGGACATCCCGGATGCAGCCATTGAGCGCATCGCCCGTGCCATGCTGCCCATGATACAACGATACTACGAGAGCGACGACGGCAAACGTGAGCTTGCCGCGTGGAAACAGAAACATGAGGGGGAAACCTATGCGAATCAATAATGACTTTATCATCGTTGGCGTGGACGCCGGCTACGGCAACATGAAGACTGCGAACACCATCTTCCCGACCGGGCTGGCGGCGATGGACACCAAGCCCTACTTTGATGGCGACATCCTGCACTACAATGGCAGGTGGTACCGCATCGGCGAAGGACACAAGGCGTTCAAACCGGATAAGACGGCTGACGAGGACTTCTACATCCTCACCCTAGCTTCTATTGCTGCTGAACTTCGGACAAAGGATATCACGGAAGCGAATATCTATCTCGCCATCGGGCTTCCGACGACATGGACTGTCCGCCAGCGCAATGCGTACCGCGAATACATGATGCGCAATAAGGATGTGGAGTTCGTATTCAACGACATTGGCTATCAGCTGCACTTTGTCCAGTGCAGCGTTTTCCCGCAGGGCTATGCTGCGATGGTGCCCATGATGGACTGGGACAAGAAGGAAAACGACTTCCAGAAATTCATGGGCACCGTCATGATGGCGGACATCGGCAACGGAACCATGAACATCATGCGGCTGGAAAATGGGCGGCCGCTTGACCAGCACTGCTGGACGGAGGTGTTGGGTGTTCATCAATGCGCGCTGACCATACGAAAACAGAAAAAGAATGATTGGATTCGATAGGATTCGTTGATTGTGACACAGAAATTCTATAGGCCATACAGGATTTTTTGCGTTTGGGTAGAAATAAATAACTGGTTTGTTGTCTTGCAATTGCGATTATTTTTTTCCCGATGTAGAGGATTGACAAAAATGACCAAAGGACGTTTGGAAGCATTCAGCGATGGCGTCATCGCAATTATCATTACGATCACAATCCTATTGATTGATTTGCCGGAAGGAAACGAATGGGCAGATCTGATGGCGATTATGCCGCTGATCGGCTGCTATCTGATTAGCGGCATTCTCGTAGGAACGAATTGGGTCAATCATCATCACTTGCTTCAGGTCACCCAGGAAGTCAACGGGAAAGTGCTGTGGGCCAATCTGCTGTTTCTTTTTCTTCTGTCTTTCGCTCCCGTTTCCACCGGATGGGTTGGAAAATCTGGCTTTGCCATGATTCCGGTTCGTGTGTATGTAGCGTTGAATCTGGCGTGCGCATTAAGCTATCTGCTGCTGGAGAAAACGATCATTCATTCCAGTGATTGTGATGTGCTGAAAGCAGCGGTCGATGAAAGTCGAAAGGAGCTGTAGACGATCAGCATCGAAGTGCTGGCACTGGCTTTATCCTTTATTCCCGGTGCACACTATGCTTCTTGCCCTCTGCCGGTGGTGGCAGTTGCGGCGTGGATCATTCCAGATTTGCGGATGAAGCGGGTTTTTGAAGAATCCAGGAAGATAGAAGACCAAACAGGGAATCAGGAGAAATAATCGTATGATCGAAATGCGTTTGTTGGAAATCCTGGCCGCTTTTTCGGAGGAATGCACCCAGGCAGCTGCGGCGGAGAAGCTGCACATATCCCAGCCTATCTCCGCTGCCCATGTGGGTATTGAATGGGATCAAGGTCTTGCCGCTGAAATCAACCTGATCAAACAAGGTGTAAATGATCATCGGGAAGGTGTACCACCACATGGGATAGCCTAGATAAATCGTATCATAGTCCCCGATGGGGATCGCGTTTTTGATGGCAGGGCGCTGATCCTCGTCGTGTTCTTTTTTGGCCAGCTTCGCCAGGTTGTTACAATGGGCACGGTTGCTGTCGTAGGGCACGACAGGTTCAATTTCCATGATGTCCGTCCCAGTCTGTCGAGCGATTTCTTCCGCTACGGCCTTGGCGGTGCCGTACACGGAGAAATATAGGACAAGCTTCATCGCCATTTTATCCTCCTTACAGCACCTTCTCAAAGAATGGCAGAATGTAATCAAAGGCTTCGGAGACAAAAGGAGCCAGGTCATACATATCGAAGTGGCTGGCTTCGGGGATCACGTGGATTTCCTTCTTGCCATCAGGTACGGCTGCGAAAACTTCTTCAGAAGAAGGCTTCGACCAGGCGTTTTCAGCGGTGATGACGCAGTAGGGCTTCTGCATATCCTTCATGATGGCAGGCACGTTGTACTTGATCAATTCCAGCTGGCTCCAGGCCACTACCTGATTGCTCCAGCGGGGATGGGTGCCTCTTGCGCTGTAATAGTATGCAGCGCCCTCATCAAATGCTCTGGGCATGAAATTGAGATACATCAGCGCACCTCCGCCCTTGTCATAGGCTTCCTTTGCGGCGATTACTTCCTCTTGCGGGCGGAAGAAGCCCATCATGGGTGAAGTGGAAATATCGGCAATGGCCGGAACGATGGCTGTAATGGCCTTGAGGCGGGGTTTCTTTACGCCCGCAACGGACATATAAGAGCCGGAGCCACAGATACCCAAACCACCGACTCGTTCGCTGTCCACGAAGGCAGGCTGCAGAGGTAATCTACTGCACCTTCGATGTCTGTTTCCTTCACATCTGGCAGTTCCTGTCCGCGGGGCATTCCTTCGCTTTCGCCAAAGTAAGTGCCGTCAAATACCAGCGTCACGTGACCAGCTTCTGTCAGCCGCTTAGCGTAAACGGATTGAGCCTGCTCCTTCACGGAGAGCATCGGGCCTGTTACCACAACGGCCGGATAATTCTTGCTCAAATCAAAGCTGTCCGGGATATACAGTAAACGGCAAGGCGGGTGTTCAGCGCTTTATTGAAAAATACGACTTTCTGAGTATCCATATATGGAAGTCTCCTTCTCTCTCAACTTTTTTATTTCAGCTTCAGTCCATCGCTGAATGCTTTGCCTACGATCTCGCCCACCACACGATAAGCGTTAAAAGAAGGATCGAAAATAATGGGACGCAGCTTGCCCAAATCAACTTTTCCATCCGTGAGGATGGATTCATCCACTTGGGAAGCGACGATTTCGCCGATGAGGTAGCCGGTTTCCGGGTCCCAGTTCCGGACTTTGCACTCTAGCGTCAGGGGATATTCTTCGATGATCGGCGCATTGACGTGGACACTCTTATGAACGTGACAGCCTGCTTTTTCGATCTTGTTGAGCTTTTTGCCGGTTTCGACGCCAAAGTAATCGGAGATCAGCACAGTATCCGCAGTGCCGAAGGCTACAGTAAACGCGCCGGTCTTTTCAAAGTTTTCGGTGCTCTTATGCCGGGACAGCATCAGGGTGATTTCGCCCATATCGCTCTGCATGCCCCAAGCCGCGTTCATGGCGTTGGGGGTTCCGTTTTCATCGTAGGTGCCGATGATGAACACACCTTCCGGGGTGATGACGGATTTCTTGCCTTCAAATTCAATGCTCATAATCAGACCTCCCTGTTTTTATTCCTGTGCGTCAAAGTCCGGAGCCCACATTTTATAGCCGGCGATCTGCTCCGGGGTGCCGTTGTAGTAACGCTTGTTCTTATCCAATGCCGCGATTGTCGCCATTTCATCCGTGGTCAGCGCAAAGTCGAATATGTCGAAGTTATCCCGGATGTGGGCCGGATTGCGGGAGCCAGGGATCACCACATTGCCGCTCTGAATATGCCAGCGCAGGACGATCTGGGCGGGCGTTTTGCCGTACTTCTGACCAAGCTCCGCGAAGACGGGTTCTTCGATCAGGCTCTTATCGCCATGGCCCAACGGATACCAGGCCATCAGGCCGATGCCATAAGGAGCCAGTAACTTTTTGAGCTCAGTCTGGGGATAATAAGGATGCGCCTCCACCTGCACGGTCTGGGGCTTGATTTCCGCGAAATCGATAGCCTGCTGCGTCAGACCCAGGGTGTCGAAATTGGAAATGCCGATGGAACGTACCTTGCCTGCCTTTACGGCCTTTTCAATATTCCGGTATCCTGCCTGCCAATTGTCCGTAGGCTGATGCAGGAAAAGCAGATCAATGTAGTCGGTATCCAGGCGGCGCAGGGTGTCGTCCACGGCAGTTTCGCTATCGTAGACAGAGGGCCACAGCTTGGTGACCAGATAAATGTCCTCGCGTTTCACGCCGCTGGCTTTCATAGCCCGGCCTGTGGCTTTTTCATTCTGGTAGGCGTTCGCGGTATCGATCAGGCGGATGCCGTCCCGGAGTGCGCTCTCAATGGCAGCCTGCGCTTCGGCAGGTGTAAAGGTAAACACGCCGATTCCGGCCATGGGCATCTGGATTCCGTTGTTCAGCTTGAAGTATTCCATGATGTTCCTCCTTATCACCGCCGTGCGGTGTTCATTACTTACACTGATATTCTACAGGAGAAACCCGTCTTTGTACATTACACATTTCCAATATCAGTATAGGTAATTCAAATACTGAAGGCTGCACATCAGACCTGTGCGGCCTTCACGATCACCAGTTTTTCTTTTCCTTGCTGGAATCATGTTGATGCTTGCGTTCCTCCACCATTTTGGCGAACCATTCCACCATATTGGGGTCATAGTGGGAAAAGAAGCTCGACTGCTTTTTGTCCAGGGCGGCGATGGCAGCCATGTCTTCATCCGTCAAAGTAAAATCGAACACATTGAAATTTTCAACCATCCGCTCGTAATGGGTGGACTTGGGGATCACAACCACGCCTCGCTGGATATGCCAGCGCAGCATCACCTGAGCGGTGGATTTGCCGTACTTTGCGCCGATGGCGGCAAGCGCTTCATTCTGGAACAGTCCGCCCTGGCCCTCGCCGAAGGGAGCCCAGGCTTCGATCTGCACGCCGTACTTGTCCATCCACTTTTGGGCCTCGGTCTGCTGGTTCAGGGGATGGGTTTCCACCTGATTTACCATGGGGCGGATTTTTGCGAAAGAGCAAATATCCACCAGCCGGTCCGGGTAGAAATTGCTGACGCCGATCGCCCGGAGTTTGCCTTCCTCGTAGAGGTCTTCCAGGGCATGCCAGGCCCCGTAATAATCGGAGAAGGGCTGGTGCAGCAGCATGAGATCAATATAATCGGTTTTCAGCTTGCGCATGGATTCCAGCACGGAGGCCCGGCAGGCGTCGTAACCGTAATGCTCCACCCACACCTTGGTGGTAAGGAATAATTCTTCCCTTGGAATGCCGCTCTTCTGGATGGCGTTGCCCACTTCTTCCTCATTGAAATAGCTCTGGGCCGTGTCGATGTGTCGATAACCTGCCCTGAGGGCGTCGCTGACGCAGCGCTCACATTCGTCCTTGGTCACCTGATATACGCCGTAGCCCAGGATGGGCATTTGTACGCCGTTGCTGAGTGTTTTGTATTCCACGACAGTATCCTCCTCTTTACTCTTCATCCGGCCATACTTCCGCGAGCATGGGGAAGGTGCTCCAGGCTTTGGGCCAGCCACAGTAGAAGGCCAGCTGGGTCACGATCTCGACGGCTTCTTCCCTGGTGATACCGTGCTCTTTGCCCAGGATCAGATGGGATTTGAGCTGCGGATATAGTCCGGCGGAGAACAGCGCCGCAATGGTGATCATGCTGCGATCCCGGGCGGAAAGCTGCTCCTCCCGTGCCCACACTTCGCCAAAGAGCACATCGTCGTTCAGTGCCGCGAACTGGGGTGCCAGCTTGCCCAGGCGATCCCGTCCTGCTGTTTGTTTCTTTGCCATGTGCCATTTCTCCTTCTCTATATTGTTTGGTAGCGAAGCCAAATGCAATCCCCGTCGAGACGCTGTACATCGATCAGGGACAGCGACTTGGAACTATGATTTGCTGCAAACACTGAATCATCAAAGGCGGACGCAAGTCCAGTGCCGCCATCAATCACCGGAGGGATCACCAAACTGATTTCGTCGATCAGGCCAGCTTGCAGGAAGGCCCAGTCCACGATCCCACCGCCGGACAACAGCATCTTTTCAATGCCGAACTTTTCTTTCAGTTTCTGAACAGCCAGCGGCAGATCCAGGCTGTCCTTGCCCGCGAAAACATAGGATACGCCTGCCTGACGAAGATGAGCGATATAAGCGTCGCTGATATTCTCCTGCAAAATGGTGATAACGTGCATTTTATCGCCCCGCCGTTCCACCATGCCGCTTTCCCAATGGATCGTGCCCTCACCGTCAATAATGACAGCGTATTTGTCCGCTTTTGCCGCCTGCCAGTCGGTACGGGGATAGGGTTCTTTCGTTTCCGGCAGATCGTACGCCAGGCTGTTCGCATAGATTTCCGATGCTGTAGTAGCGCCGCTGATCACCGCGTCGCAGGCGTATTCCTCTCGGATACGGGCAAAGGCCTGAAAGGCGGGCCGCAGTTCGGGCATGGATAAGAAATCTCCGTCAATATTGCCGTCCACGCTTTGCAGGATGTGGCAAATAATCTTTGGTCTGTTCATGCTTGCCTCTCAATGCACCAGCGCCGTAAAGGTGAACTGGATCATCTTCCATTTGTCGTTTTGCAGCTGGAATATTTCAGTGGTCGTAAAGTGATGGGTCGTGGGCTGACCGCCCAGCAGCAGGCCGTAATCCACATCGCTGATCACAATGGCCACGTCACCAAAGGCACGGGCTTCCTGGCTGTGCAGGACGATTTCCGTTGGCTGGAAAACCTTCTTCTCAAAGGCGTCCATTTCACGATCAAGGTCGCAGTTGCCGCCGATGTGCACAAAGAAGCACTTGTCGTCGCACGCGGAGCGCATGGCAGCCGTATCCGCCTGCTCAAGACCCTTCCAGAATATCTGAGACTGCTTCAAAACCTGTTCTTTCACCTTCGATTCCTCCGCTTATACTATTTCCAAATGAGAATGCGCCAAGATGCGAAGCGAATTTTTCGCGCTGGCTAACGCGAATGAAACGCAGCGTAGCAGCGCTACGCTAAGTGGAATGAGCGGACGCAAGCGCGGAAAAGGCGCGAGCAGATGGCGCAGGTGAATTTGGAAATAGTATTATTTCATGTTCCTTTCCCAGAAGGAAACCGCGTTGTAGATCCACCCATCCGCCACCGTGCCCGTTCCTAACCCAAAGCCGTGGGACAGGCCGGGAAACACCTCGATCATGACATCGGTGCCATTGGCCTGAATGGCCGCGATTCGCCGTTCCATGGTACGGTAGCTGGCAATGCCGTCATTGGTGCCCACGCAGTTATAGGTAGGCGGTTCGTTGCCGTATACTTCGCTGAGACCCGTATACTGCATGATCACCGCGCTGGGGCGGGGATAATCTTTTTCGCCAAAGGCCGCTGTGCCATAGCTGCCCAGCCAGGCCGCCATCCGCGCTCCCGCACTGCCGCCCCACAAGGAATAATCGGCTGTGTCCACTTCCAGTTCGTCCGCGTGTTCATGGATAAAGGCAATGGCATGGGCAAGATCTTCGCAAGCCGTCTGGGATCCGGGACGGTAGATCAGCGCAAAAGCGTTATAGCCCATTTTGCTCAGCTCCAGCGCGTGAGGAAAGCTGTCATGCATGGCCCCGACGTAGGCGAAGCCGCCGCCTGCGTTGCAGATGGCGACCTTTGCGCCGGGATTGCCCTTGAAGAAGAACAGCCCGGCGTCAGCCTTCCAGGGATCAACTGCTATCTCTACATCGGTATAGATGCGATAGAAAATTTGCTCTCCCGCATCTGCCTTTTCCCTCATATAATTGACGATCTCCACCGTCTTGGCGGGCTGGATATTGCTGTACCAGGTCAGGCGCAGACTGCCCAGCGTGCTGCCGGAATAATAGCCTGTGTCCACCGGGAAGATCATCCGGCCCCAGTCCCCGAAAGCGGGATAAGAAGTCACTTCATCAATCCTTGTGCTCTCGTTCCAGGTCACTTGTTCCGCCTCCACGGGGATCAGCCCCAGTATCGCGATGACTGTCAAAATAGCAGAAAGGAATCTTTTCATCCATTCTCGCTCCTTCCATGCGAATTACTTCGGGAAGAACAGCGGCAGGGCATGAAACATGAATTCCTGTACGGCTTCAAAATCGTGCTGACCGCCATCCTTCTGATAGAACACATAGTGTTCCGGCGGGAAGGCGCCGTCCCGGCTGAGCATTTCCTCCGCCTGCCAGATGGTCTGACTGCGAACCACATCATCCGTGCCCACGGCATGATAGATGAAGTAGCCCTGCTCATTCAGGTTCTTTTCCGCTACCAGCTGCTGGATGAAATCCACATTCCTGACGGTCTGGAAATTGCCGTAAGTGCCGTAATACCAGCTGGAACCGCTCATGGGCAGGAAATAGCGGATGTAATCGGTGTCATAGCAGAACTGCATCCAGGTGGTTACGCTGCCCAGGGAAAAACCCCCGAAGGCCCGGTGATCCCGGGAAGCCGCCAGATCCTCCTTCGAGGCGGAAACCGCGAAGGTGTGGAACTGTCCTTCCACGGCGGGCATCAGATGCGCCTCGAAATCCAGGTGAAATTCCCGCAAAGCGTCCTCAGAGGAACCGAAGTCCCGGGCGCTGTTCTCGTTGTAGAAGGTGGCGGACACAGCGATAATGGGCTTGATTTCGCCGTTTTCAATCATGTGATCCAGCATATTTTTGACGGCGGTCACGCTGCTGCCACGCTGAAAATACTCCCCGGCGCTGCCTCCCCAGCCGTGCATCAGATACAGGATGTCATAGCGGGTTTCGAGATCGTTTTCGTCGTAGCCATAGGGGAGATAGACGGCGGCCGTTTTCTGCACCGGTACGTTGCCGTTCAGATAATCTTCGGAATCATAGGTGATCCATTCAATGGTACCCTGGTGCTCCGCCGGCGTGGAATACACAGCGGGCACGGGAGTGGTATAACCGGTTTGCGGTATTGTCAAAGCGTTTGATTCTCCTTCCGCATGGGCTGCGCCGGAGGCCATCAGCATCAAAGCGCAGCAGAATGATAAAAGCTTTTTCATGGGGTGATCGTTCCTCCTTTTTGCTGGCTGAACAGCCAGGTCATGATTTCGGGCTCCAGGGCAAACAGCCCGCCGCCGCCATGCTGGCTGCGCGCGTTCCGCTCCGCAAACCAGGCGGCATCCTTCACATCCAATACCAGTAGCCGATTGATTTCCTCCTCCGTCAGTCCTTTTTGAAGATAGAGCGCTTTCAGGGTGGCATAGGCCTGCTTCGCGGAATCGGAACCGTAATAGTCGTCATCCTCACCGATGGCCAGGTACAGCGGCGTTTCCTGCGCCGCCAGCACATTCAAATCCCCGTCCCACTGGGAGCTGACGTGCAGCGCGCCGGCGTACAGCTCAGGCCGCAGCCCCAGCACCAGGGAAAGCGTTTCCCCACCGCCGGAATAGCCGCTGATATAAACCCGAGCCGGGTCAATGGCATACGTGCTGATCATGCATTCCGTCAGGGCAATGGTCTTCCTGGCGCTGGTAACGCCCAAATCGTTCAGCTGGGGCGAAACCACGATCATCTGAGCGTTGTACATCGGCCCCGCAAAAGGGAAGGGCTCCCGCAGGTCGCTTCCGACACCCTGGAAATACAGCCCGCCCCAGCCGGGCAGCGCCATATACAGCGCATAGGGAACCGTTCCGTCGTAGCTTTCAGGGACATACAGGTTGTAATGAATCGTTCCTTCAGTATCAGACATGAATACCTGATCCATTTGAAACATGATTTCATTCTCTGCCAGCGCGCCGGAAAGCATCAGCAATCCTGCCAGCAGAAAGCAAATCAGGGCTTTCATACTGTTCACCACGCAATCTGATCGAGGAACGCGGCAAACTGGCTGCGGGTTTCCTCATTGGGCGTCTGGCATTCCACGGTAAAGCGATCCACGATCACGGCATCCGGCTGATAGGACAGGATCTCTTCGGGAATTCCGGCAAAGCCGCTGCCCCGATGGATGCCGAAGAACACGATCTTTTTGCTGGAAAGATCAGCTTGCTGCAGCACGGTCAATATGGATTGGGGTGCGCCATACCACCACACCGGGGTGCCCAGGTAGATGACATCATACCGGGAAAAATCGGGCAGTTCTTCCTGAAACGCCAGCATTTCGTTATTCTCCTTTTGCTCTCGGGCTGGGTTCATCATTTCGCCAAAGCCCGGCGCGTACAGGTCTGCTACCCGCAGGGAATAAACATCGGCATCCAGCCGCTCTGTGAGCACGTCCACCATCACCAGCAGGTTGCTGGTGTCCCGGGCGCGGGTTCCCGCCATGCTGGCCTGGCTGACAGCATCCGCATCCAACCCGGTGGTATCGATGTTTTCGCTGTAATCGAAATAAAGAATCAAGGCTTTTTCTTCTTTATCGGCATAGCTGATACCCACAGACGCCAGCAAAGAGAAAAGCAGCAAAACGGCAACCCATTTTTTCATCTCAATCCACTCCTTTTCCGTATCATCCATTCATGATCCTGATCATATTGTAAAGAAAGAATGCTGATATGTACATTACAAAAGGCTGATACCAGTATTTGCAATGCGTATACTGGATAGCAGAACAGACAGACCGGTAACCCAGTCTGCCTGTTTTCATCCTTCGATCAAACGGGAATGATGATTGTGCGTTGTCAAACGCGCCACCTGAATGCTGATCTCATACAGCAAATATAGCGGCACACCCAGAGCAACCTGGGAGACGACGTCTGGCGGAGTCAGGATCGCGGCCAGTACGAAAATGCCCAGCAGGACATATTTTCGCTTGCCCGCCAGCATCCGGTAATCCGTCAGCCCCGCCTTGGTGGTCAGGTACAAGGCTACAGGCAGAAGAAACGCTATGCCGAAGGGAACAATAAAACCAAACATGAAGCTCACATACTTGTCAATGGACAGCATAGGCGTAGCCAGGTTTTCGCCCTGGATCAGGAAAAAGTCGATCGCCAGCGTATAAATGGCCAAATAGCAGAAGTTCACGCCTGCCAGGAACAGCAGCACGGCAATCATGAATAATCCCTTGGCTTTTCGCTTTTCTCCCTCATACAAAGCGGGTTTGATAAAGCTCCAGGCTTCCCAAAGGATCACCGGGCCGGCGGCAATGAAGGCAGCGATCAACGCTACCTTGAATTTTGTCACCAGTGCTTCCGATAAGGCGGAATAGATGATCTCGATGCCCCGCTGCTGAATGGGCTGCACGATCCAGATCATCAGACGATCCACTGCCAGCATGTACACCAGGAAAAAAGCACCCGCCAGTGCACAAACAGAGATCAGAATCACCCGACGAAGCGCCAGCCAGTGTTCCATCAAAGTCCCGGCTGTACCTGTGGTGATCTCTGCCTTCTTCCTGTTCACATTTGATTCTCCTCACCCGCACCGTTTGCTGTATCGTCCTTGACTTCTTTTTTGAAATCCTTGATACTTTTGCCCAGCGCTTTCCCAACGCCCGCCAGCTTTCCTCCGCCGAACAGCACCAGAGCCAGTACCACGATCAATATGATTTCAGTTGTTCCCAGACGCATGGTTCTCTCCTCCTTCTTTTTTTGAATCCTGATGCGATGAAACCGTCTCTCTGACATCGCGAATGCTGTCCTTCAGGGCTGCTTCCGCCTGCCGGATAGGCTGCGTTACATCCAGCTCCTGTTTGGCATCCTTGATTTCCTGCTGGATACCCTTTGCTTCATTTTCCAGCTCGTCCAGGCCCATTTCCGATTTCAAATCCGCCATCATGCGCCGGAGCTTCTTCACGGCCCTTCCCAACCATCGGGCTACTTTGGGAAGGTCCTTCGGGCCTACGATCACAAATGCAATGAGAAGGACGAGCATCAGTTCCGAAAACCCGATCTGAAACATGATACCCGCCCTCCTCATTTAATCATTTGAGCTGGATTATTTTAGCGTTTCAAGCCATGTGGAGATTTCTTCATCCGAAGCTGTGCCAAAGAAATTGATCCCATCGATCCAGTTTCCCGTACCGGCTTTTTCCGCCAGGTGTGCGCCGCTCTCTCCATAACCGGAGGCCTGGGATGTGCAGAAGGAAATCACCGTTTTTCCGGTAAAGTCGTTGGCTTCCACAAAGGCATCCATGACCCAGGAAGCGTCCTGCCACCAGATGGGGTAACCGATGTATACGGTATCATAGTTTTCCCATCCCGCTACCTCAACCGAGACCAGCTCCACCGGCAGTTCTCCTGCCTCGTGTTCTTTAACCACCCGGCTTTCGCGGTCCCGCCAATTGAGGTCTTCATCAGTGTACGGATTCACAGGCTCCAGGGCAAACACGTCCGCGCCGGTCAGGGCGGCAATCTGCTCCGCAATCGCCTGGGTCGTACCCGAAGCGGAGTAATAAACCACCAGCGTGCGGCTTTCCTGCTCCGCATAGGCGACAGACAGCAGGAGCATGGTTGCCAGGATCAATACAAGAAATCGTTTCATTTACGGGTCTCCTTCAATACGTGTCGTTCAGTTCAGCCCTTTTTCCGTCAGCCAGGCTTCAATATGATCCGCGATGACCTGGTTGTTCATTTCCTGGAACATGAAATGGCTGTTGCCGGTGATGCCGATGGCAGGCAGATCGATCACGGTTGCGTCGCCGCCTGCGGCGTTATAAGCTTCCGCGAAGGAAACAGCGCCAGCCTTGATCATGCTCCAGAAGCCGGAGCTCATGATGTCCTGGGGCCCGTTCTCCATATAATCGCCAAAGTAGAAGATAATCGGGATCTTGGCATCCAGCAGCTTCTTATACTGGTCGCTGTCCACCTGAGGCGCTCCGCCGGGTTCAATGGCGATAATGGCGGATACATTTTCCACGTCCACATCCCAACCGACCGCGCCGCCCTGAGAATGAGTGATAAAGATGGACTTATTGCCCGTGCGTTCCTTCACTTCCGCCAGCACAGCGGAAACGGCAGCGGCGGATTTTGCCTGATCGAAATTCGTGGTGTTGGGGGTCATCTGACGGAAGAACTGGTTCTGGGTTTCCTCGCCCTCCGGGAACTGGCTGCCTTCATAGCGTTCCGGGGCCACCCGGCCAATGCGGAAATGGGTGTACCAGGCCTGATCGCCGGGCTTGTAATCCTTGGATTCGGCAGACCAGGCGTCCAGGAAGCCATCCTGGGTCATGGTAACAGCAGCGCCCGCTTCGCCACGTCCGGGCTGATCTACCAGGTAAGCAGCATGACCGCTGCGCAGGAACATCTGAGCCCAGCCATCCCGTCCGTCCGGGGTCGTCAGCCAGCCCATGCGGCTCTGACCGTAGCCGTGGAGAAACACGATGGGATTGCCGTTGTCGTTGGCGGGCGTCATATACAGCACGTTGGCGTGATCCACATGGGCGGTATTGCCAGGGCGGTTGGCGTCCATCCAGTTGGTGGTTGGATCATAGTCGCCTTCTACAGGCTCGGTCACGGTGCCGCCCGCGGAGAACATGCCGATCTCGGTGAGCGTCAGAGGAGCGCCTGTCTCCTCCGCGAAGACAGAAACAGCAGACAGGAGCATCATCAGGGAAACCAAAACGTACATCCATTTTTTCATGATCGTTTTCTTCTTTCATCAGCCGCGCATATTAAAGTTGCCGTGGCCGGTCTGCATGGCGTTGATGGTGGCCATGTCGCCATCGGACAGGACAAAGTTAAAAATGTCGTAGTTCTCGGCGATATGGTCGGGATTGCTGGAGCCGGGCACGGCGATGAAGCCCTTCTGCACCTGCCAGCGCAGCAGAATCTGGGGTGCGGTTTTGCCGTACCTTCCGGCAATCTCCAGCAAGGTGGGATGGTTGAAATAGTTCTGGGTGAAGCCCCGGCCTCCCAGGGGATACCAGGATTCGATCTGCATGCTGCTGGCTGCCGCATATGCCTGGAAATCGTCCCAATGGAAGAAGGGATGATTCTCGTTCTGCACCAATACGGGCTTGATTTCGGCGGCATTGTACATACGATCAAAGGTGGCGTTGTCCCGGTAGATGTTGGACAGGCCCAGGGAGCGGATCTTGCCCTCCTTCACCAGCTGTTCCATCTGGTGGTAGCCGTTTTCGTCGTTATCGCGGGGCACATGATGCAGCAGCACCAGGTCCACATAATCCAGCTGCAGCCGCTCCAGGGAGCCCAGCACGCTGCCCCGGGCGTCGGCAAAATCGCTGTCCCACACCTTAGTGGTAACGAACAGCTCTTCGCGCTTGATGTAGCCTTCCTCGATGGCGCGCTTGATGCCCCGGCCCACGCCGTCCTCATTCCAATAAGCACGAGCGGTGTCCACCAGATGATAGCCGCACTTGAGGGCGCTGTACACGGAGTTTTCCGCCACATCCGGCTGCAGGGCGTAGGTGCCGATGCCGATGACCGGCATGGTGTAGCCGGAGGAGAGCACCTTGTCCGGCACAAAATAGGTCTGGTCGCCGCTCATCACATACGGGGTGTCGGAAATCACATGCACTTCATTGCCGATGGCGGGATCGACGATCTGGCTGCCCTCCGCAAAGGCGGCGGGGCCCAGGATGCTCATGGCGGCAAGACCGGCAGTGCCGGCCAAAGCGCCTTTCAGAAACTGACGGCGAGTGATCTGTTCCTTTTTCATAGAGGTACATCTCCTTTCATTTTTGCGGGCTTACTGCCCATCGGCCAGCTGTGTAGCCAGCGTAACAGCGGCTTCGTATATTTCATCTGTGACCTTATCCCCCACAGAAAAGCCGGACAACTGAGGATTGGTTTCCACGGCAATGTGCTGGAACCAGCCGCCAGCCGAGCCGTGCCAGTGCATGACATTCGGTTCCACCCGGGCCACGGTGCCCGGCAGCAGCAGCTCCGGCTCCTGGCCTTCCACCTGATGGATGCCGATGCCGCCCACCGCAATCAAGATCTGACCGCCCGCGTGGCTGTGCCAGTCGGTGCGGCAACAGGGCTCGAAGGTGACGTTCATCATGGTGTCGGCGTTCCAGATTGTGTCCCGCTCCACCATGCGGAAAATGTAGCTTTGCCCGGTGAACATAAAGCGCGAGGCAGGATTGGGATCGCCCATCGGGAGAGGAAGCAGCGCAGCATCCGCTACGGGCTCGGCCAGCGCCGGGATCATGCCGCACAAGAAGATTGCCGCAAGCAGTCCTGCGAAAATGCGTTTCATGGGTTTCGTCCTCCGTTTCTCTATATCACCAGTGAATGCTCAGACGATTTCGCCAGGCACAGCCTGTCCAGCCACCGGGAAACAGCCTGGGGGGCGCTTACTTCCGCGTCGTGCATCTCAATCGCCAGGCCGTCCAGCACCTGAGATTGAGGTAGCTTTTCCCGAATCATCTGCCATGTGCCGCTGTCCCTGGCCCCCAGGTGTGTGTTAAAGGGAATCACAGTTTTTCCGCTGAAATCAGCCTGTTCCAGAAGCGTCAGAAGGATCATGGGAACGGTGTCGCACCAGATCGGATATCCCAAGAAGATTTCGTCATAAGGGGCAACGGACAGGGAGGTTAGAATCATAGGTCGAAGCTGCTGATCATGCTCCCGTTGGGCGCGGCGGGCAAGATCAATGTAATGGCTTCGGTCTTTGTCATAAGGGACTGCCGGTTCGATGGCCAGCAAATCAGCACCGGTTTGGAAAGCGATTTCCTCCGCCACTCGCTTCGCCGTGCCGTATACCGAGAAATAAAGAACCAACCGCCCGCTCACAATGCTACGCCTCCCTGATCCATACATATTATAAAAGACAAATCCTTGCGTGTAAAATGCTTTTGTGGTATAATTGTATAAATGTTATTTATGCTGCAGCGAAGGAGGCTTGTCCATGATCGATATTTTTCTGTTGGAGCAGCTGGATGCTTTTGCCCGCACAGGCACCCTCAGCCGGGCGGCGGAGGAACTGCACATCACCCAGCCCGCCCTGAGCCGCAACATGAAAAAGCTGGAAGCTACTCTGGGCGTTTCCCTGTTCAATCGGGAAAGCAGCAAGATCACCCTGAACGAAACGGGCAAAATCGCCGCGGAATACGCCCGCCGCGCCTTGGACGCAAACCAGGAAATGATCGAAATGACGCTGGCCTTTGACCGGCGGGAGCGCAGCCTGACCATGGGCTCCTGCACCATCCTTCCGATCTACGACGTGCTGCCCCTTTTGCAAGAACGGTTCATAGGCAAGGCCATCACCACGGAACTGTCTGACCGGGAAAGATTGCTGGCTAATCTGCGCAATCACCAGTATCAGCTGATCATTTTGGCGGATCTGCCGGAGGACGGCGATCTGTATTGCCAGCGCCTGATTGAAGACCGCCTGTGCGTTTCCTTTGTGCCGGATCATCCGCTGGCACAAAAAGAAGCGATCACCTTCGCTGATTTGCAGGACGTCAGCCTGATCGCCGCAGGAAACGCCGGATATTGGATATATATTTGCGAGCAAAACCTTCCACCCCGGAACCTGGCGATCCAGAACAATGTGGAGACCCTGGCAGAATTGGTGAGTTCCTCCTCCATGCCGGTATTCTCATCCAAGCGCCTGGTGGACATGGGAAACGCCGCCCCCGGGCGCGTTACCGTCCCGATCATGGATGAATCTGCCCGCGCAGTTTTCTATCTGATCTGCCTGAACAGCGAGAAGAACAAATATACTTCTCTGTTTAATGCCGTCAGATCGCAGACGATTAGGAATTACGACGCTGCCATCCCATTCCTCAAGCATTAAACACTATATGTTAATTGCAGATATAAAAGGTTTGCTCATGGTATATATACTTCTTTCTTAAAGTCTTAATTCACCTTTGACAAATCGCGTCTCGTGACAAGTCTCGAATCACGGCAAATCAATTGCGGAAGATACGTGGTCTTATCGGCTACACTATTCGACCGTACTTAGAAGAACAATTGGCAGATAAAATTCGAGAATGGATGGTTGATCATTCGGCGAAAGTGATCGCAATTTATAATGGGACGGCTGGCGGAACAAAAAAGACTATTGATTATGCTGAGCATCATGGTGTAAAGGTGGATATCCATGAGACATAAAAAGCAAAGGAAGTGACCGTATGTACAGTCATTATCTGGATACGTTTATCTGTGTTGCAGATACAGGAAGTTTTTCAAAAGCAGGAGAAAGAATGTTTATTAGTGCGACAGCGGTGATGAAGCAGATCAACCAAATGGAAGCAAAACTTGATATGCAGCTCTTTGAAAGAACGCCAAAGGGACTACTGCTTACACCTGCAGGTAAATCGTATTATCGGGATGCTAAATTTATGATCCGTTATGCGCAGGAAGCTAAGACCCGTGCTGAAAAAGCAATGAAAAACGCAGAGGTAGAGATTCGAGTTGGTGTTTCTGCACTTGCGCCAACGGGGTTGCTTATGGAGCTTTGGCCGCATATTCAGCATTTGATGCCCAGTATGAAACTCAAGGTTGTTCATTTTGAAAATACAGAGGAGAATGTCAAAGACATTCTCGCTAATTTAGGCACTGGCATTGATGTGATTCTGACTATGCATGATGATGGAATTAAGAAACTGCGCGGCTGCAGCGGAACGGAATTGTGCAGGATTCCACTCATGTGCGCTGTTCCATTGTATCATCCGTTGGCGATAAAGGAACATCTTTCCCTGACAGATCTATATGATGAAACGCTGATGGTTATCCGAGAAGGCTGGGCAAATGAGATGAATAGACTGCGCCGGGATATCTATGCCTGCCACGATCGGATTCAGATCGAGGACTTTCAGACGTATACCATTGATGTATTTAATGAGTGCGCTGAGCATGGAAAGATTCTGGTTACGGTAGAGGATTGGAAGAATGTGCATCCTCAACTGAAGAACATTCCTGTCAACTGGCCGTACTACATGAGTCTGGAGATTGTTCATGCACATGAACCTTCGGAAAATGTTAAAATCTTCCTGAAGATGGCGAAGCGGGCGTATATAGATCATATTCAGGAAAAGTATCAACCCTAAGGTTAAAGCCATAGAACGAAACGGCAATTCTCTTTTTTAACGCCCGACATTATAATACTAGCCAGAAAGGGATTGATAAATAATCCTCAAGTTTGAAAGGAGAAAAGCTATGAAGAAAATGTTGATGCTCATGCTGACACTGACACTGACGTTTGCGGTCTGCACCGCGATGGCCATGACCCCTGGCACCTATATCGGCACGGCAGACGCTCGCGGTGGCATGATGACCGTGGAAGTGACGGTGACCGAGGACAAGATCGAGAGTATCGTGGTGAAGGAGCATGCCGATACCATCGGCATCTGCGAGCCGCCGATCGCCATGATTCCAGCTGATATCATCGCATATCAGTCACTTGACGTGGATACTGTTGCCGGCGCGACGTTGACGAGCTATGGCGTGATCAACGCTGTGACCGACGCGCTCAAGCAAGCTGGCGCGGATATTGATGCGCTCAAGGCTGTCGAAATCGTGAAGCCGCTTCCGGCTGCCGAGGATATGCAGACGCAGGTCGTCGTCGCTGGCGGCGGCATGGCAGGTCTCGTTGCGGCTGTGACGGCGGCGGATAATGGTGCTGATGTCATCCTCGTTGAGAAGATGAGCTTCCTTGGCGGCAATCTGCTGCTGGCCGGGGGCGGTCTGGGTACAGTCGGCGCGGAAACGGTACCGGAAGATGACAGCTTGGAGCGCGTGATGGCGTATTTCAAGGAGGTCAACTCCACCTCCTCCCGGCAGCCGGATTATGACTTCATTGAAGCAATCCTGCCGCAGACGGGCATTGCAATCGACTACCTGACCAATCACTTTGGTTTGGAGCATACTTCCAGCGACCGTGGCGATTATGTGCGTACCAACTTTGGTCAGGGTGCCGATCTCACTGCAAGCCTGCAGAGGATTCTGGAAGAGCAGAACGTGACAATTCTCTATGATACCAAGGCTGAGCACATTGTCATGGAGGACGGCGCGGCGATTGGTCTGGTTGTTTCCAACGCAGGTGGAGAGTTCACCATCACTGCGGATAAGGTCATCATCGCGACCGGCGGCGCGTCCCACGACCGCGAGCGCCTGCTGGCAGCGAACCCTGAGCTGGCTGTGACGGCCATCTACGAAGAGGCTGCTGTGAGCAGCACTGGCGACGGCTTTGCGATGCTCGAGGAGATCAGTGCGAAGATGGGCCCGGGTCCGTTCATCAAGTCTGCCTATCCGGACTTCTCTCCGGCTTTCCGTCAGACCTTCCGCAATAATCCGTCCGACGGTTCCAAGCTTGTCGTGGACGCCGAGGGCAAGCGCTTTGCCAACGAGGCACCTTACAACCAGATGTATCTGACCAAGAACATGCTGCGCCATGCCAGCCCGATGTACTTCACCATCTATGACGAGGCGACCGCTCCGGAAGCGTTCCTCGCGCAGATGAAGGAGTGGGCTCCGTCTGATAATAAGAACATCGTCGTACACGCAGATACAATCGAAGCGCTGGCTGTGAAGCTGGACATGGATCCTGCGACCCTGAAGGCGACGTATGACGCCTATCAGGCGGCCTGCCAGAGCGGCGTTGACACGGAGTTTGGCAAGACCGCTGCAAAGCTGGTGGCTTATACCGGCGAGGGCGGCTACTATGCGGCCCGTCTGTTCCCGGCCTCCTGGGGCACCATCGGTGGCGCGCTGACCGATCTGCAATTCCATGTTCTGGATGCAAATGATGTAGTGATTCCGAATGTCTTCGCGGTTGGTGAGTGTGCGACCTCCATGCTCTTTGGCGATTACTACTTCGGAGGCTATTCTCTGGGCTTCTACACGGCTGCCGGCAAGATCGCTGCTGAGACTGCTGTTGCTGAGATCAACGCAAAGTAAAACCTTCTTCTTCTTCTCTATCCCGCAGGGCTTGTTCCCTGCGGGAACTTTTTTCTTTCGGGTATTGACCGGGCGTAACAACCGGATGATATGCTGATTGCAATAAAACGATGGCATTGTAAAAGGAGGTTACTGAGCGCTTCGGCTATGAGTGCATATGTTCGACCACAAAAGATGTCTGAATCGTCTTGATCATATGTCCAGTCTGAAAGGTATAGTGGTCCATGGGCGGCTGGCTACTGCTGAACGGGATGCTCGCAGCGCTGATGGACAGGCGCGTGCAGCGGATGGACATCGAGTTTTCCGGGAAGGAGTAACGGCGAATGATTACGGTGGAAAATGTGAGCAAGCAATACGGCAGCAACAGCGTGCTGCAGGGGATCTCCGTGCATCTGCATGAAGTGGCAATCTACGGCCTCGTCGGTGCGAACGGCTGCGGCAAGACGACGCTGATGCGCTGCATCTGCGGCTTCTCCCAGCCGACGTCCGGGTATGTCGTCGTCAACGGCTGCCTGATCGGCGGCAAGTCCGCGCTCAGGCGGAATCCTGAGCTGGCCAAGGCCGATGCGGGCATCATTAGCCGGGTATCCGACTTTGCCCCCAACACGGGCGTGATCATTGAGACGCCGGGCTTCCTGCCGCACGAAACGGGCCTGCAGAACCTCATGCTCCTTGCGGCGATGTCCGGCAGGGCGGACAGGCTCCGGGCCCGGCGCGCCATGATCGAGCTGGGGCTTGACCCGGACGAGAAGAAGCCCGTCTGGAAGTATTCGCTCTGCTAGCGTCAGCGGCTGGGCTTTGCGCAGGTGTTCATGGAAGACCCGGACGTGCTGATTCTGGATGAGCCGTTCAACGCGATGGACAAGGCGTCCATGGAGGAGGTGCATGACCTGCTCCAGCGCTTCAAGGCGCAGGACAAAACCGTCCGGCTGGCCAGCCACAGCGCGGAGGACATCGCAAGGGCTTGCGATGTGATCTATGAGATGGAGGATGGCGAGCTGCATCTTGTGAAGCAGTGAGCGCGCATGTCCTGAAACGACGGCACGGTGAGGCGATACGAATGATGGAGAGCCATCCGGCTTTGATCGGCTCCTGCAAGGAGCATACGGCGTTCATGGTCGAGCGATACAGCGCCCCGCTGGTCGGTCTTTGCTTCCGGCTGCTGCGTGATCGCTATCTGGCACGGGATGCAGTACGGGAAACCTTTTTGAAAGCCTACCTGAAGCGCGGGAGCTTTCGGGGAGAAAAACGAAAAGAGCGAAAAGGCCTGGCTGATGCAGATCGCGGTGAACGTCTGCCGGGATCAGATGCGGACGAGCTGGTTTCGCCTTGCTGACAGCAAAGGCGCATTGGATGCGCTGAACAGGGCAGCTGTGGAAGCATCTGAGGAGGCTGTGCTGCTCCGTATCATGATCGGTTCTCTGCCGAGAAAGTACAGCGTAGTGATCTGGATGTACTACTATCAGGATATGGCGGTATGCGAAATCGCCACTGTGCTCGAAGGATCGACAGCTGTTGTGTACCGAAGGCCGAGGGAGGCCGGGCAAATGCTCAGAGCATCCGTGTAGCCGGAGTAGATCGACCGTAAAACGCGCACATCTTGATGCAATCTGAAAAACAGCGGCGAAGAGCCAGACACTTCGATGCAGAGCCATGACCGCTGGTGAAAGAGTAGAGATGACATATGAACGAAATACGATGGATTTACTGCCCGATTTGCGGCAGAAAAACACGAACGAGGGTATATCAGGACACTGTGCTGGTGAAATTCCCGCTGTTTTGTGCCACATGCAAGAAAGAAACCCGAATCAATGTGGTGCAGATGAAAATGGTTGTAAGCGACGAGCCAGACGCCTAGAACACAGAGCCTGCTTCCCCGGTACGCGAGGCTGCAGGCTCTGTCTGTGTATTGGGCGATATGCGCCGTCTCAAGGTTCGGCGTTCTTTGTGCGGAGCTTATTGAAGACGGCTTCTATGAAATGCTTTGCGTATTGATCAAAACTGATGCGCTGTACTGATGCACAAAGATGCTTCATCGAGAATTGAAAAACCAGAATCCTTTTTAAAACCAAATGAAGGATTGGCTTGACTAGGCTTTAATGCGGGATTCTCTCTACCTTTAGAGGAATACGACATTGTTACAGATGATTTCCTCGACCTGCGCCTTGATGGTATTCATTATGCCTACCCATTTCATCGGATCAGCTGTTTTCAACTCCTCATCAACGCCTGCCTCTGCTGCCATTTGCGGAATCATCTGATCCAGAAGGCGCTGAGCTTCTGCATCCACTTCGTTCAGATCGTCATACAGCTTTCCGCTGAGGAGCAGTCGGCTGTACAACCAGGGACGATGCTCTTTCAGATACTCCAGCCTCAATCTGCCGTATTTGTAGATAGGCTGACTGCTTTCAATTTCAAGATCGGGGAGGTAATAATCCCCGACGAGGGTGTAGTCCAGTCCGTTTTTACTGTCGTGGATTCTGGAAGGGAGCGTATTCATCGTGTTTCCTCACTTTCTTGTGGTGTTGGTCATGAAGTGCTGCTGCAGGCGTTGACTGTTTTTTTAACTGATCTCCTGTTACTATATATTTGCCCCTTGATTTATGGCAGCCAGCCATAGGCATGGGA